>Ga0209648_10000025_pt1 | contig 86292 bp, 77 predicted proteins | sample GraSoi2013_115cm_FD_185830 | JGI IMG/M metagenome (GOLD analysis project Ga0209648, IMG submission 185830) | Grasslands soil microbial communities from the Angelo Coastal Reserve, California, USA - Sample 9_17_2013_115cm (SPAdes) (version 2) | ecosystem: Environmental > Terrestrial > Soil >... | reverse complement strand
ACGGCGTAGCTCAGCGCGCCGGGTCCAACGACGTAAGCGGCCGTGAAGTAGCGGTTGTTGATCACCCGCCCCGCTTCGGAGATGAGAGCGCGGTAGTCGTTGAATCCCTCCTGGCCAATCATCAGCAAGGAAACTGCGGCCAGGGCTCCGACGGTCACGACCCAGGCCGCGACGATCCGCCACCGGCCGGCGGCCAGGAGCACGAGGGGCAGCGCAAGTGTGAGCTGGGGCTTGAGCACCGAGACTCCGAGCACGACGCCCGCGAGGTACGGCCTGTGCAGGTCGGCAAGCTTCCAGCACGCGACCGCCGCGAGCAAGACCATGAGATCCGGCTGCGCCAGGCTGAGGCTGTACTGGACCGGGTACCAGGCCAGGGCCGCGATCAGCCAGAGGGTGCGTGCTCGGGCCGATCCCGGCGCGGCCATCCACCAGGCCGCCACCAGCGCAACCACCGAGGCGATAAGCCAGACATAGACCGTGACGGCCGCTCCGAAAACCGTGAGCGGAACTAGCAGCCACGCGCTCGGCGGAGGCGAGAGGAACCGCTCCCCGTCGTTGAAGGTCGCATGGGGCCGCAGCTGCGCGAACAACTGGTGCTGAAGGCTCAACGAGTAGATGTGGTTCCAGCCGTGCTCGATTCCGATTCGAGCGCCGATGTAGACCAGGGTCAGGTCGTTGTCGAGGATCTCGCTGCGGAGCGGGACGGCGATGACGAACCAACCGATGAACGCGCCGCCGAGGATCAGGAACCAACCGAGACCAACCGACCCAAGGTTGGTGATGCTCGACCGGGCGATGGCCTAGCCCCGCTCAGACAGGGGTATCGGTTTGCGGGGCTCGGGCCCGATGTACTCCGACTGCGGCCGGATGAGGCGATTGTTCACGACCTGCTCTAACACGTGGGCGGTCCAGCCGGAGGCCCGGGACACGGCGAACGTTGGCGGGAAGTACTCCTTGGGCAGGCCGATGGCCTGCAGCACACCCGCCGAGTAGAACTCGACGTTGGTCGCCTGGGGCCGCTCGGGGTGCTCCTCGTGCAGGATCATGAGCGCAGTTTCCTCGACCTTAGAAGCCAGCTCGTAGAACTTCGGGTTGAGTCGGGCACACATCTCTTTGAGGATCTTCGCCCGCGGGTCATACGTCCTGTAGATGCGGTGGCCGAAGCCCATGAATCGCACCTTCTCCTTGCGTGCCGCGCGCATCCATCGTTCCGCGTTCTCGGCGGTCCCGATCTGCTCGAGCTGGTCCATCACCGCCGAGGGCGCCCCGCCGTGAGCCGGCCCCTTGAGCGCGCCGATTGCGCCCACCAGGCATGAGGCGAGGTCCGAATCGGTGGAGGCGATGACCCGCGCCACGAACGTCGATGCGTTCATGCCGTGGTCAGCGAGCAGCACAAGGTACGTGTTCAGGGCGCGCACGAGCTCGGGGGCGGATTCCTCTCCATTCAGCATGTAGAGGTAGTTCGCCGCATGGCCGAGGTCCGGCCGCGGTTTGACTGGCGCGAGCCCCAGCTGGCGGCGGTGGAACATCGCCAGGATGGTTGGAAAAGACGCCGTCGCGTGAATCGCCAGCGGGATGGTCGGCTTCTCTAGCTTGTGCTCGACGCCCTGCACGGAGACGACGCTTCTCAATACGTCCATGGGGTCGGTGTCCGTGGGCAGCGCCTCGAGCGCGATAGTCGCGGCCTGCGTCAGCGTGCGCGAAGCCGCCAGCTCGTTCGTCAGGCCGTCAAGCTCGGCGCGTTTCGGCAGATTGCCGTACCACAGGAGATAGGCGACCTCTTCGAAGGACATCTCCTCGGCCAGGTCGGCGATCACATAGCCGCGATAGACGAGGCGGCCGTTCGCCCCGTCAACCATCGAGATCGCCGTCTGTGAAGCGACGATGCCCTCGAGGCCTGGGACGTACGTGCTCATCGTTTGGCGATGGCCGCGGGCTTCTTTCCAGGCTCGGGGCCGATCCACTGCGATGCCGGTCGGATGATCCGCAGGTCTGCCAGCGATTCGAGCACGTGAGCGGTCCAGCCCACCACGCGCGAGGTGGCGAACATGCACGTGAACATTTCCTTGGGGATCCCCGCGCCGGTCAACACAACGGCGGCCCAGAAGTCGACGTTGGTGGCGTTTGGTCGCTCCGGATGCGCTTCATGGAGGATGTGGAGCGCGAGCTCTTCGGTGCGGGCGGCAGTGCGGTGCAGCTCGGGTGCGGCGCTTCGGGCCATCTCCCGTAGGATCTTGGCCCGCGGATCGTACGTGCGGTAAACGCGATGTCCGAATCCCGCAAAACGCTCGTGCCGCTCGTGCGCCTCGCGCAGCCACTTTTCAGCGTTGGCTTCTGATCCGATCTTGTCCAGCATCGAGCGGGCGGCCAGCGTCGCGCCACCGTGCGCAGGGCCTTTCAACGCCCCAATGGCGCCCACGACAGACGACGTCAGGTCGCTCCCGGTCGATGCGATGACTCGCCCGGCGAACGTCGAAGCGTTGAGGCCGTGGTCCGCGAGCAGCAGCAGGTACGAGTCGAGCCAGTGGACTCGTTCCACCTCGGGCTCCTTGCCCTCCATCATCCAGAGCAGGTTCGCCGCGTGCGAAAGGTCGTCACGCGGATCCACGACCTCACGGCCCAAACGCCGTCGGTGAGCTGCGGCGACGATGGTCGGGAAGACGGCCGTCAGGGCGACGGCCTCGTCGAGCGTTGGTTTGACCAGCGACTTGCTCGCGCCTTGCGCCGACACCACCGTGCGCAGGACGTCCATCGGGTCGGTCGCCGGGTCCGTCGAGATGAGCGCGCCGCGCGCCGCCTTGTTCAGAGCGCGAGCGGACGCCATCTGTTTACGAAGCGAGTCGAGCTCAGCTCTGTCGGGAAGCTCGCCGTGCCACAGGAGGTACCCGACCTCTTCATACGTGACCGTCGGGGCGAGGTCCTCGATCAGGTAGCCGCCCCTGTAGATGAGCCGGCCATTGGCGCCATCCACCTCGCTGACGGCGGTCTGCGCGGCGACGACTCCCTCCAGCCCTGGGCTGAACTCCGGCACGAGGTGTAAGTGTACGGAGGGCCGATTCCCGACCACTGTTCTACTGTGTTCGGAACATGGCCGTGGGTCAGCTCATCGATACCCGGCCGGCGCGATTCATGACGTGGTTCGCACTCATCTTCGCGCTCGCGACAGACGCTGCGTACCTTCTGTTGATTCTCGGGCAGGGCGGTGCCCAGCCGGACATAGTCACGGTCGGTTTCGTTGCTTCCTATCTGGTCTTGCTGGCGGCTCTGCTGGCAGCATCGCTGTCGCGAAGGTGGAGCGCCGTCGTACGACTCTCGCTGCGCGCGGGCGCGACGGGCGGCCTGCTCGTGATGGGAGTCCTGGCCATATTTTCAATCGGGCTTCCGCTTCTCATCGCCGGCGCGATGGCAACCGGCGCGACAGTGCGCACGCTCCGAGGCCCGTTCCTGACCGCATCCTCGCTGTCCGCCGTTGCAGCGGCCGCGGTCGCCGTCGTGGTCCTGGTGGCGGGCTTCGAGGTCACCGAGCGCCTGATCGTTTGCCCGGCTCATGGTTCGTCCGGCGGCGGAGGCACCGGACTCGTGACCGGACCGTATTACTACGACTGCATTGACGGGCGCTTGAGCTTCCATGCCGGGTCATGCAGCTCCGCCGCCACGACCAGCTCGAATGGCGCGGTTACGCACCCCGGCTGCTAAGGCTACAAATGGTTGGCGCTAGCAGGAAATCGGGTACCCATACGTTAGCCTTGACAGGAACACTCTCGACGGAGGCACCAAATGTCATCTCTACGTCCTGCAAAGATCGTCGCATCGTTTTTCCAGGTACTCGGAGGATCGCTGGCCGAGCCGACGGAACAGTACGGGCCGAGCTGCTCGTGCGAGGGCTGCGTAGAAGCCTGGCGCCGAAACCAATCGCCCGATCAGGCCTTGCCAAGGAACCGCATCGCCCCCGGCCTGACCCGGGTAGAACTGGGTTAACGATCTAACCCAGCGCGGCGCCTAGGCCGGATTCACTCCGGCCGTCCCTGGCGAGCTTGCATGTCGCTAAGCGTCGCGTGGAGTGACTACTTAGACAAGTCCCATCGATATACCGGAATGGGAGCAGCACCTGCGGCGAAGCCGCACGTGCGATGAGGGAAAACCATCCGGGTTTTCCCTCATACCATTCCCAGTTCCCAGCGCGCTTCTTCGGACATGCGCTCTGGGGACCACACCGGTTCGTAGACGATGTCGACTCCGGCGTCGCTGATGCCTGGCAGGGTGAGGAGGTGGTCGCGGACGTCGGCCATCACGTCGGCGGCCATCGGGCAGCCCAAGGCGGTCAGCGTCATCTTGATGTCCACCCGCGCCGGCTTGATCGCGATGTCGTAGATCAATCCGAGATCGACGATGTTGACCGGAATCTCGGGGTCGAAGCATTGGCGCAGCACCTCGATCACGTCCTCGGGCTTCACCGTCGCGTCCGTGGCGACCTGCGTGGTCGGGGCAAACGGCGTCACGGTGTCTCCACCGGCAGGCCGGCGTCTCGCCAGGCCTTAGTTCCGCCGCGAAAGTTGACCACGTCCTTGACTCCGAGCGCCACCGCCATCTCGGACGCGACGGAAGAGCGCTCGCCGGATTGGCACACGAAGATGGTCTTGTCGCGGATCTTCTGCGCGGTTGGGTTCGCGAGGAGCGTGTTCAGCACGATGTGCCGCGCACCGGGCACGTGGCCCTTGTTCCATTCCCAGTCTTCGCGGACGTCGACCACGTCGTAGCCCTCGTCGATCAGCCTCTTGACGTCATCCAACTTCAAGTCGCGAAAACTCTCTTGCTGTTCTGTCGTTCCCATCTCCTAGTCCTCGTCCTCTTCATTCTCAAGATTTGCGGACAACCCGTAAGCGCCCACCTTCAGCACTTTCAATGACAGCAATGCGCACTTGATGCGCGCCGGGGAGATGTCGATGCCGAGCTCCCCGAGCACGTCCGCCTTGCCGATCTTCTTCGCCTCTTCCAGGGGAAGGCCTTTCAGCCGCTCGGTCAACAGCGAAGCCGAAGCCTGCGAGATCGCGCAGCCCCGGCCGTGGAAGCGGATGTCCGCGATCACTCCGTCCTTGACCCGAAAGTCCATCCCGATCACGTCGCCGCAAAGTGGGTTGTCCTCTTCGTGGCTGATGTCCGGATTTTCGAGACGGCCGAAGTTCCGCGGGTTCTTGTAGTGGTCGAGGATGTACTCGCGGTAGAACTGATCGTCGGCGGCGGTTCCGGTGCTCATTTGAAAATCCTCTGGGCCTCTTTGATGGAACCGACCAGGCGGTCGACTTCATCCTTCTGCGTGTAGACGTAGAAGGAGGCACGGGCGGTGGCCGCGACTCCGAGGCGTGTCATGAGCGGCATCGCGCAGTGGTGGCCGGCTCGCAAGCACACCTGGTCGCGATCGGCGATGGTGGCCAGGTCGTGCGGGTGGATGCCCTCGACCGCAAACGAGATGACGCCGGCGCGCCGCGAGGGCGGCGGGCCGAACAGGGTCAGCCCCTCGACATCGCTGAGCGCCTCAAAGGCATACTCGGTGATCTCGCGCTCGTGGGCGCGCACAGCGTCCATGCCCAGCGCGCTCAGGTAATCGACAGCGGCTCCGAGCCCGATCACCTCGGCGATCGCCTGCGTGCCGGCTTCGAACTTCCAGGGCAGGTCGTGATAAGTCGTGCCCTCGACGCGGACGGTCCTGATCATGTCCCCGCCGGACATGAACGGGTCCATAGCCTCGAGCAGCTCACGCCGGCCGTACAGGATTCCGGCGCCGGTCGGCCCGAGCATCTTGTGCCCGCTGAAGGCGTAGAAGTCGCATCCCAGCGCGCGCACGTCGACTCCCTGGTGTGGCGCGCCCTGCGCACCGTCCACCAGCACCGTTGCGCCGGCTGCCTTGGCCGCCGCCACCATCTCCTTGGCCGGGTTGATCGTCCCCAGGGCGTTGCTCACCTGGCCAAACGCCACGAGCTTCGGGGAGCGCTCGAGGAGCTTGTGGAACTGGTCGAGGCGCAGCTCTCCTCGCTCGTCGATGTCCACGTACTCGATCGTGGCTCCCTTCTCGGCGGCCAGGATCTGCCACGGCACGATGTTCGAGTGGTGCTCGAGGAGGGTGAGGACGAGCAGGTCGCCCTGCTGGACATGCTTGCGTCCCCACGAATACGCGACCAGGTTGATGGACTCAGTGGTGCCGCGCGTGTAGACGATCTCCTTGGTCGAGGCCGCGTTGATGAGCTCACGGACCTTCGCGCGGGTCGCCTCGTAGTGCGCGGTCGCCTCTTCGGCGATGTGGTAGGCACCCCGGTGGATGTTCGAGTTGAACTTCTCGAAGTACTCCATCATCGCCCCGGTCACCTGGCGGGGCCGCTGCGAGGTGTTCGCCGAGTCGAGGTAGGCGATGCCCGTCTCGAAGATTGGGAAATCCTTCCGGATCGTCGCTACATCAAACGTCTTGATGGCCAACTCAGTCCGGGACCTCGATGTAGACCTCGTCGCCCTCCACGGAAACCGGGTAGGTCTTGGCGGGAATCACGGCGGGCAAGCCCGTCACCTTGCCGGTGACGAGGTTGAAGCGAGAGCCGTGCTGCGGGCACTCGACGTCCATGCCCCACAGCTCGCCGTCGCTGAGGTTGAACTCCTCGTGAGTGCAGATGTCGTTGAGCGCGTAGAACTTGCCGTCCTCGGCGTGGGCGAGACAGACCGGAGTGTTTCCGGCATCCACACGCTTGAGACTTTCGTCAGGCAGCTCGCCGACCGACGCGACCCGGAACCTAGCCAAGGCGCGCCTCCAGGTCCGCCTCGATGAGGTTGCGTGCGTGCTCGAACGGGATCCGGTCAAGCACGTCGCCGAAGAAGCCCTGGACGATCATCCGCTTGGCCGTGGGCGCGGGGATGCCGCGCGACTGGAGGTAGAACATGCTCTGCGGGTCGACCGGCCCCACCGTCGCGCCATGCGTGCAGCGGACGTCGTTGTTGTCGATCTCGAGCATCGGGATAGAGGTGGCCTTGGCGTGGTCGGAGAGCACGAGGTTGCGGTTGGCCTGGTACGCGTCCGAGCGCGCGGCGCCCTTCTCGATGCGGATCAATCCCGCATAGACGGTTCGCGCGGTGTCCTGGAGCGCGCCCTTGAACAGCAGGTCGGATCGCGTGTTGCCGACCTGGTGATCCTGCAAGGTGTGAAAGTCGAAAAACTGCTTTCCAGATGCGAAGTAGATCGCCTTCAGCTCGGCGTCCGAACCCTGTCCGACCAGCGAGGCTTCGACGCGCGTCTTCGAAAACTGCGCGCCGAGCGTGACGTTGAAGAGCCGCAGCCGAGCGTCCTTCTCGAGGCGGGCGCGCTGGTCGGCGAAATGCCACGCGTTCCGTCCCCACTTCTGAACGGCGACGTAACCGACCTCTGCGCCTTCGCCGACGAAGATCTCGGCCGAGCCACTTCGATAGGCGGCAGGCTCATCGTCTCGGCCGATGTACTCGTCGAGGTAGTGGAAGCGGGCGCCACGGCCGGCCACGATGAGCGTGTGAGGCAGTAGGGCGGTGCCGCCCTCGTGTGATGTGTGCTGGCCGACGATCGGCTCGACGATCTCCACCCCATCCGGCACGTAGAGGAACGTGCCGCCGGTGAAGAACGCCGCGTGCAGCGCACTGAATCGATCGCGGTCCGCCTTGATGAGCGAGAAAAGCAGCGGCTCGACGAGTTGGGGGTGTTTTTCCGCGGCCACGCGCAGCGGCTCGAGGATTACTCCGCGCGGCAGGGATGACAGCGCGTCCAGCTTGAACCCGTTCTTGTGCTCGAGCTCCGAGAAGAGCGTGGGGTTCAGCCCGCTGATATCGGTGCGGCGCCACTCCTCGTCGGTCTTGCTGGGCATGGGCAGGCGCTCGTACGTCGCCAGCGCGCCACGCCGCCGCTCTCCAAGCCAGTCGGGTTCCCCCTGGAGAATGTCCAGGGAGTCCAGGGTCAGAGTCACGTCAGCCTACGGAACCTTCCATCTCGAGCTGGATGAGCCTGTTCAGCTCCACCGCGTACTCGAGGGGAAGCTCTTTGGTGAAGGGCTCGATGAAGCCGTTGACGATCATCGTCTCGGCCTCGTTGCGCGTGATGCCGCGGCTCATGAGATAGAAGAGCTGCTCGTCGGAGACCTTGCTCACCGTCGCCTCGTGGCCGAGGGTCACGTTCTCGGCGTCGACGTCGTTGTAGGGGTACGTGTCCGAGCGAGACTCGTCGTCGAGCAGGAGCGCGTCGCACTTGACGAACGACTTCGAGTTGTTCGCTCCGGGGTACATCTTGATGTGGCCGCGATACGAGGTCCGCCCCCCGCCCTTGGAGATCGACTTCGAGGTGATCGTCGAGGTCGTGTTCGGCGCGACGTGGATCATCTTGCCGCCCGCGTCCTGGTGCTGGCCCTTGCCGGCGAACGCCACCGACAGCACATCGCCCTTGGCGCCCGGCTCCATGAGGTAGACGCTCGGGTACTTCATCGTGATCTGCGAACCCAGGTTGCCATCGACCCACTCCATCGTCGCGTCGGCGTAGGCGAGAGCCCGCTTGGTCACGAGGTTGAAGACGTTGGTCGACCAGTTCTGGATCGTCGTGTAGCGGCACCGCGCGCCCTTCTTGACGATGATCTCGACCACGGCCGAGTGCAGCGAGTCAGTCGTGTAGATCGGCGCCGTGCAGCCTTCGATGTAGTGCACGAACGATCCCTCGTCGCAGATGATCAGCGTCCGCTCGAACTGGCCCATGTTCTCGGCGTTGATGCGGAAGTACGCCTGGAGCGGGATGTCGACGCGCACACCCTTCGGGACGTAGATGAACGATCCGCCCGACCACACCGCGCTGTTCAGCGCCGCGAACTTGTTGTCGGCGGGCGGGATCACGGTGCCGAAGTACTCCTTGAAGAGCTCGGGGTGGTCGCGCAGCGCCGAGTCGGTGTCCGTGAAGATGACGCCCTTCTTTGAAAGCTCCTCGTGCAGCGAGTGGTACACGACCTCCGACTCGTACTGCGCGGACACACCCGCGAGGAACTTGCGCTCGGCTTCGGGCACGCCCAGGCGGTCGTACGTCTTCTTGATGTCGGGCGGCAGGTCTTCCCACGAGGTCGACTGCTTGTCCGACGCCTTGAGGTAATAGAAGATGTTCTCGAAGTCGATCACCGAGAGGTCCGCCCCCCAGGTGGGCATCGGCTTCTTGCGGAACATCTCGAGCGAGCGGAGCCGGAACTTCAGCATCCATTCGGGCTCCTTCTTCATCCACGAGATCTCTTTCACGATCTCGGGGTTCAGGCCCCGCTTGGCCTTGAAGATGTAGTCCTCGGGGACGAAGAAGCCGTACTTCTCCTTGTAGTCGGTGCCGACATCGACTTTTGGAACCGTCGCCATCAGCTCGCCTCCTCAGCCTTCAACACGGCCGGCTCGTCAGCCTCCGCCCATTCGGAATAACCGGTCTTCTCGAGACGCGCCGCGATCTCGGGGCCACCCGACAGCACGAACTTTCCATCGACCAGCACGTGCACGAAGTCGGGTTTGATGAACTCGAGAATCCGCGTGTAGTGCGTGATGATCAGGACGCCGAGCTCCGGACCGCGCATGCGGTTCACGGCTTCGGCGACGAACTTGATCGAGTCGATGTCGAGCCCGGAGTCGGTCTCGTCGAGAATCGCGATCTCGGGCTTGAGCATCGCCATCTGCAGGATCTCCGCGCGCTTCTTCTCTCCGCCGGAAAACCCGTCGTTGATGTAGCGCGGCAGGAACGAGTCGTCCATGTGCAGCACCTCGAGCTCGCCCTTGAGCATCGAGCGAAACTCCTTCGGGGAGATCTGCTTCGACTTGTCCTTGCCGTCGTACCCGCGCTTGGAGTTGAGCGCCGTGCGAAGGAAGTTGGTCATCGAGATGCCGGGCACGACCACCGGGTACTGCAGCGCGAGGAACATACCCAGGCGGGCGCGCTCATCGACCTCGAGCGCGAGCACGTTCTGTCCTTTGAAGATGACCTCGCCGCCGTCGACCGTGTAGCCGGGGTGGCCCATCAGGGTGTGCGACAGCGTCGATTTGCCCGAGCCGTTCGGCCCCATCACCGCGTGGACCTCGCCCTTGTTGATCGACAGGGTCACGCCCTTGAGGATCTGCTTGCCCTCGACGCTCGCCCTCAGGTCTTTGATCTCGAAATCAGCCAACTTTTCCTCCGCTCTTCTTGACTTCATATGTGCAATCGTTGGCCGCTTCGGCCATCCAGGTGGACCGCGTGACGGGGGATCCCAGGAGCCGCTCGTACATCTGCTGCTCGTTCACGCAGGGCAGGCCGGTGCGGGCGGCGACGTCCTGGATGGGGCAGTTGCAGTGGCGGATCGCGAGTCCACCCTCCGCCAGCTCGACCACCTCGGCCATGTGACCATGCTCGGTGGCGAGCCTGGCCAGCTCGCGGACGCGCGATTCAAAGTCTAGCCCCGCCAATCTTGGGGCGTACTCGGCCTCGAGCCGCGCCGCACGCCTCTCGAAAAAGTGCTTCAGCTGCTCGTCCGAGAGGAACTCGACGAGCTCCCCGGTCAGCTGCCTGTGGCCGTCGGGGAAGTGTTCGCCCGCCGCCGCGGTCAGCTGATAGACGTTCTCCGGGCGGCCGCGGCCGTGCGGCGGAGCGGAGGCGACAGTTGCCAGCCCCGCGGCTTCCAGCGCTTCGAGGTGGCGCAGCGCGCCCTGCTTGGAGACTTCGAGGTGAGCGGCGATCTCGCCGAGGCTGGCCTGTCCATGCGTCTTCAGGAACGCAAGGATCGTCTGCCTTCTGGAATCCACGTTTCTCATCCTACGAGTTTTTCAACACCGGAGTTGAAATACCCTGTGGCCGTACATTCATGCCCGTGCCAGACGACCTCAGCGTGCTCGACGAAGCCGAGCTGGAGCGGCGAGTCGAAGGCATTCGGGAGCGGATGCGCCCGCTCGAGGGTGGCCTCGCGGCCCTGAGGGCCGAGCGCGACGTCCTGCTCACCGAGATACGTCGCCGGGATCGCGGGGCGCATCGAGCCTCCCGCGCCGACCTGAAGGCGGGGATGAAGGAGGGCAAGTTCCCCACGGTGGCCGAGCTGGTCGCCGGCAGCGACGCCGGCGCGCTGGACGACTATCTGTTCAACCTGAAGACGGGCGGCGAGGTGAGGCTGGGCTTTCCCGGCGCCCGTTCTCAGACCCTGGCCTTCACCGATGGGGTCAAGACCGCGCAGGCCACCGACCTCGCACAGGCGTCCGAGCTCTACGCGGCGGGTTGGGAGCTGGGCAGCCCCGGGCGCCCCGGAGTGCGAGTGCATTTTGCCGGTACTCGCCAAGAGCGATTGGTGGCACCGAGCGAGGTGTATGCTCGGCCCGGCGACCGGGCGTAGGGGTGAGGGCGTTGGATCGTTGACCGATGTGCAGCTCAATAACCATGCGCCAGGATCGCCGTCAGCCGCGCGGCTCTAGCCGGCGGCCGGCACAAGCTCGACCGGTGACCGGATGATCGCTGTCGAGCGCCCCGCCCTCGCGCCTCCACCTGCCGAGGCGCAGGAAGCTCCGGAGCCGTCTGGAAAACAGCCGTCGGCCCGGGCGCGCCGGCTGCGTGCCTGGGCGGTCCGGGTGCCGTCAGGCGGCGGCCGCGTCGCGATCGTGCTGACCGTGGCACTGCTCGCGGGCACGGCGGGCGGCGGCGCATTGCTCGATGGCCGCACCGCGTTCGACGTCCAGTCGCGCGCGGCTGCCGCCCACCAGAACTGGGCGGTGATGCGGGCGGACGGCATACCCGACTCCGAGCTGGCGATCCTGGAGCAGGAATGGGTCTACAGCCAGAAGGTCAAGTTCCTCGGCATCGGGATGGAGTTCTGGTCGCCGGGCGCGAGCAGCATCGTCGACCGTTGGCAGTCGCAGGCGGCCGCGATCTATGCGGCTGACCTGGTTCGGTACCGGGCACGTGCGGTCGCCGCCGACCAGGGCCTTCACGAGGCTCTCGGGGTCGAGCCATTCGTGCAGCGCAAGGCCAGGCTCGATGCGCTGTCGGTCGCCACGAGGCCGGACGAGCTGGCGGCGCTCGGTGCGGACTGGAGCGTTGAGACGAAGCTGGTGCCGATCGACAGGAATATCGCTTCGGCGGCGGGGGCTGTGGCAAACCAGGTCCTTCAGGCGCAGAACCTTGGGATCCGCAGCGATCCCGGGCCCGCGCTCATGACGCGCGCCGGCGACTACGCGACCCTCGGCGCCCTGGAGAGAATGGCGCGCGCGGAGTTCCTCACCCGGACCATGATCAGCACGCGCAAGGACCTGCAGGGCAGGCTGGACGCGGCGGGCGTCACGCAGCAGGCCTTCGGCCACGCCGGCAGCGAGATTGACACGGCGAGCCTGTACGGGATCGACCTCGCCGCCCTCCAGGCGCGAGTCGCGAGCAACCGAGCTGCTTACGGAAACGCCGCCACTGTGGCCGAGTTCAACACCATCACCGGCGACTTGAACCAGGTGGCGGCCGCGGCCGACGGCGCGGTCAATGTCGTCCTGAGCCAGACCCACGTCATCTCGGGAGTCGCGCTCTACTACCAGGACCACCCGCTGAGCTGCGAGGAAGCCGCGACGTCGATGGCGCTCACGCACCAGGGCATCAACCTGAGCCAGGACCAGATCCTTGCGGAGCTCGGCGCGGATCGGCGCGCGGAGTTCGTGGACTCCTCCGGCCGGGTTCGTTGGGGTAACCCGTATGAGACGTTCGTGGGCAACGTCAACGGCAGCGAGAGCAACTTCACCGGGTATGGCACTTACTACCCGCCTCTAGTGCGCATCGCGCGCGCCCACGGCGCGAGGATCATCGCTTATGGATCGATGTCCGCCGCGACCATCTACGCGCGTGTGATAGCCGGGCATCCCGTCGTGGCGTTCGCGACCTGGGACTGGGCCTGGCACCCGCGTCGGGACTACCTGAGCTTTGACGGGCAGTGGATTCCATTCATCGGCCCATACAGCGCGTCGCACGTCTACACGGTGGTGGGGGTCAGTCCGAGCTCAGTCTTGATCAACGACCCGATCCGCGGGCAGTACTGGATCAGCAAGGGGTCTTTCCAGGCGGGCTACTCAGACTTCAACGAAGCGATCGTATTCGCCTAGTCAGGCTCCCCTCCGCCTCGGGGGAGGGGAGATTTGGCTTTTTAACCTCCGGCGGCGGGGGCCAGGACCAGGAAGACTCGGCCGGCGTTCAGTGATGGGTACGCCGAGTCGAGGTCGTCCACAGCGTGCATCAGCTGGTCGTAGCTGATCGGGTAGCCATGGCCTCGCGTCAGCCCCGGGTCGTTGAGGATGTACTGGTCCGACCCGTTGTAGCCGGTCACGACGAGGTAATGGGAGACCGACCAGCCGGCCTGTTCGTAGTGGCTCGAGTAGCCGGGATAGTTTGAGTTGCCAAGTCCGTGGGTCCGGACGCCGAAGATCAGCGGGCGGCCCAACGAAAGCTGCTGCTTCATGTTCAGCCGGTCAGACGGCAGGATCTTGTAAGCCCAGCCCCAGTTGTTGCGGGCGACATCGCCCACCTGCTGGATGGTCAGGTCCACGGCCGGCTTCCATGTGGTGACCTGGTTGATCGCTGCGTCGGCGGTGTGCGGATCTATCAAGGCGCCAGAGTGGTCGCCCTTGAGGTAGCGGTCGACCATCACCAGGCTCGCCTCCTCGCACGTGTGCTGGCGCTGAGCCCAGTTGTTAAGGGGTGCCTGGGAGGTAAACGGCACCGGCAGCAGGACGGCGGTGGGCAGGTTCACCGGCGGCTGGTCGCTCGGCGTCGCCGAGGTTAGATCGATGGGAACGAGGTCCGGCGTGACGTAGCTCACCGTCGGTCCTGCGCCGAAAAAGGCGAAGTAAACGCCCGCCCCGACGCCGATCGTCGCGACCAGGCCAAGGCCCAGGATCCACTTGAGGGCTCCCATCATCGCTAGCTACAACTCGGAAGCGCTGTGAAAAGTTGCGCTTTGAACGAAGGGCGATCTCAATTCCATGGCCAACGGCGCCCGCAGTATACCGGCGTGTTTACATCCCCAAACCGCGATAAGTAGCGCGTCCGGCGTGGGCGTTTCAGAAGCGACGGGGAGAGCGATCCCCCGGCTGATGGGAGGGCTGCGGTTTTGGGAGTCATCGCCAGGCGTGGAGAGGTCATGCCACCGCGACGTGCGCGCCGGGGCGGAGTTGCGATCCTGCTTGCGGGGGCGCTGGTGCTGGGAGGCGGGTCGGCCGTCCTCTTCCGCCATTACCTGATGGAAAGCGCGGCCGCCGCGCCTCTCGCGGGCGTGACCGGTGTGCATGCGCAGCCCCTACCGGTCGAGGTGGGTCCCGGGACGATGCCGACCCCTGTAGCTCTCCCCGCCCACGTTTTGCTCCAGGTGCCGTTCACGACGCAAGCGCCGCTCAACAACTGGGCTCAGCACCAGGAGAGCTGCGAGGCGGCCAACCTGGCGATGCTCATCGGGTACTGGCAGCACGACTCATCGGTGGTGATCGATCCCCATGCGGCCGACGCCACGATCAGGCAGATCGACTCGATGAAGCCGGCGCCTGACCTCAACGACGTCATGCTCGGCGAGCTCGCCCAGCAGCATTTCGGGTACGCCTACCGGCTCCTGCCGAACGATCCGCGGGTGATAGCGCAGCAGCTGTCAGCCGGGCGCCCACTGCTCGCCGAGGTGCGCACACACGGGCTCGGCAACCCGCGCTATCCGGGGTACAGCAGCCACTACGAGCAGACCGGGTGGTCGGTCCCGCACTTCGTGCTGATAATCGGCTACGACGGCACGGGGGTCTGGCTGAACGACCCGGGCATCTCGTGGGGCCGCGGCTACCACATCACCTACGCCCAGCTGGCGCACGCCATCGACGACCTGGACCAGCACCACCCGGCGCTCGATGAAGGCCAGGTTCTCCTGCTGGTCGCGCCGGATGCTCCGCAGAACGTGAGGCCCGGAAACATCTAGGGACATAGGATTGTCGCCGTGAGTGACGGCGACCAGGCGGCGAGCGCCGCGGCGCAGCTCGGGACGCGTGCCGTTGGCAACTCGGTTCTGATCCTCGGCGCGCGCACCATCTCGCGCCTGGTCTCCCTGGTGGTCGTCATCGTGCTCGCGAACGCGCTGGGCGATTCCAACTACGGCCGCTACACGACGTTGATCGCCTACTCCGCCTTGGTGTCGGTGATCGCCGACCTTGGATTCAGCCCGCTCTACACGCGCGAGGCGGCGCGGAACCAGAAGGCGCTGGGGGACTACCTCGGCACGCTTCTGCTAGTCAAGATCGTGCTGGGCGTGGCAGCGGCGGTCGTCATGGCGATTGCGCTGGACCTGGGCGCCGGCCTGCCCTCGTTGATCATTCCGGGCGCCGCCCTTCTCATCGCGACGGCTTACGCGAACCTCCTGCGCAACACCTTCTATGCGGTGGGCCGCGCGGAGTTCGACGCGATCGCGATCATCGCCGAGATCGCGATCCAGGGCGGGCTCATCCTGTTCGGCGCTCGCCGGCACTCGGGCGTGAGCTACTACATCTGGGCTTACACCGCGTCCTTCTCTTTCACCATCGTCTACTCGCTGGTCGTCATCTGGGTGTTTCGTTTGGGACGCGTTCGGTTGGGGCTCGACTGGCAATTGGTGCGGCGCTGGATCCCGCTCGCGCTGCCCTTTGCGTACACCGCGTTCCTCACCAACCTCTACTTCCGCGCCGACGTCCCCATCCTGCAGCACTTCCGCTCCTTCGCGGAGGTCGGCTGGTACACCTTCGCGTACAAGCCGTTCGAGGCTCTCCAGTTCGTGCCGCTCGCGATCCAGGTGGTGGTCTATCCGCTGCTCGGTGTGTACTTCGTCACGAACATCTCGAAGCTGAAGGTAGCGTATGAACGCTTCTTCAAGGTGCTGGTCCTGCTGGGTTGGCCCCTGACGGTCGGGACGTTCGTCCTCGTGCATCCGATCGGGCGCCTGTTCCACCTGTTCGCGCAATCCGAACCGTCGCTGCGCATCCTCGCATTCGGCATCGTCTTCCTCTTCGCCAACTCGGCCTTCTACGCGATGCTCAACGCCATCAACCGCCAGCACCTGAATGCCTGGGCGACCGGCCTGGCGGCCGCCATCAACATCGTCCTCAACCTGATCTTCATCCCCGCGTTCGGCTACCTGGCGGCGAGCACGACGACGGTGATCACCGAGGCGGCTCTGTGCACGTTCGGATGGTGGTTTGTTCAGCGCAATCACCCCGAGCTCCGGCTTGCCGTGATCGGTCTGAGCTGGCGCATCCTGCTGGCAGGGGCCGTGATGGGGGTCGTGCTCTACCCGCTCAGCCGGTTCTCGATCGCGATCAGCCTCCCGGCGGGTGGCCTGGTTTACGCCGTCGCGATCTATTTGATCCGGGCCATCGATCCCGAAGAGTGGCGGCTTGCCCGGGACGGATTGCTCGCCAGGTTGATGCCCGGCCGACCCGCGTAACCCTCTCCTCCCCAGGCCCGTTGGGGGAGGTGGGAACCGTAGAATCTACGCGCCCTCAAACATGTCTAGAAGCATTCCCGCCAAGATCACCACCAAGGGGGGCCACCGGCCTCGAGCCCGGATCCACGCGACCTGGTCGCCGATCGGGCAGAAGATGCGCCGCACCGCGATGTTCCGCGGCCTGGGCGCGGTGCTGGCGGTGCTCCTCGTGATCGGCTTTGCGGCCGACGCGTACGCGCAGACGTTCTTCGACAGCCTGCCGTCGATCCAGGGCCTGGACAGCGCGGGATTCGCCGGCGACACGATCATCACCTCGAGCGACGGAGTGCTGCTGGCGGACGTCGGGAACCACGGCGACCATCGGCTCGCCGTGAAGCTGGCGCAGGTCGCGCCTGTGATGATCCAGGCGACCATCGCGATCGAGGACAAGGGCTTCTACTCCAACCCCGGCTTCGACGCGGCGGCCATCATTCGAGCCGCGTACGACAACCTGCGGTCGGGTCACATCGTCGGTGGCGCCAGCACGATCACGCAGCAGCTCGCCAAGCAGCAGTTCCTGACCCCTGACCAGACGATTAGCCGCAAGATCAAGGAGCTGGCGCTCGCGTACGAACTGGCCCAGACCTACAGCAAGGACCAGATCATGGAGCTCTACCTGAACAAGAGCTTCTACGGCTCTCAGTCGTACGGCGTCGAAGCGGCCGCCGAGAGCTACTTCCACATCCCGGCCTCGAAGCTCGACCTCGCCCAGTCCGCGGTGCTCGCCGGACTGCCGCAGGCGCCCACCGAGTGGAACCCGGTGCTGCATCCCGACGCCGCGAAGCTGCGCCAGACCGAGGTGCTGCAGGCCATGGTTCGCTCGGACTTCATCTCGCAAGAGGACATGGACAAGGCCGTCGCCGAGCAGCTCGTGTACCAGGCGCCGATCAACAGCTTCCTCGCCCCCCACTTCGTGGACTACGTGCTCGCCGAGCTGCGCCAGCTCGGCTTCCAGCCGGGAATCCAGCAGCTGACCGTCAAGACCACCCTCAACTACCACCTGCAGCAGATCGGAGAGTCGGTGGTCAACTACAACCTGGCCGCGAAACCAGGGCGCGGCTGCTACAACAGCGGCGTCCCCGACGGTTGGCCGTACCTGTCCGAGGCGGGCTCTGCCTGCTGGGATCCAAGGGGTCAGCTGTCGTCGGGCATGATCGCCGAAGATCCGACGACAGGCGAGATCCTCGTCATGGTCGGATCGCCGAACTACAACGCGTCGGCGGGCCAGATCAACTACACGACCATCCCCCGCAACATGGGCTCGTCGATGAAGCCGTACACCTACGGCGCGGTGATCAACGCGCGGGCGGCGACGGTCGACACGCCGGTCTATGACGGACCAAGCCCGCTTGTCTATAAAGACGCGTACAGCACCACCGATTTCTACAACTACGACCACAAGATGCACGGCGTGCTGCCGCTGAAGAAAGCCTTTGCCAACTCGCTGAACATTCCCGCTGTCAAGACCGAGCTCTCGATCGGAGTGCCCGCTGTGCTGGCCTACATGCGGAACCTTGGCGTCATGCCGCGCTACGTCAACCCAGACGGCACTTACAACCCAACCGCGCCGGGCGACGAGTACGGGCCTTCGCTCACGCTCGGCGGGTACCCCATCACGCTGCTCGAGCACGTGAGCGGAATCGCGACCTACGCCGACATGGGCGTTTACCACTCACCCGAATCGATCCTCACGGTCTCGGACTCGCACGGACAGGCTCCTATTTACATAACTCACCCTGACCAGCGCGCCCGCCTGGCGCTCGACCCCGCGGTCGCTTTCATCATGGCCCAGACCATGTCCGACGACCAGAACCGGTGCCTGATCTTCGGCTGCAACAGCGCGCTGCACTGGAAGGACCGCACCGTCGCCGCCAAGACCGGCACCACCGACAACTTCAAGGACGCCGTGACGATCGCCTTCACACCCAAGATCGCGGTCGGGCTGTGGGTTGGCGACGTCCTGAACAACAACTTCACCATGGTCCAGGGCGCGGATGGCGTGTTCGTCGCCTCGCCGGCGGTCCACTCGTTCGTATCGCAGGCGGAGGCAGCGGTGCCGGGCAGCCTCTGGTACACGCCCCCGCCGGGCGTCGTCGCGGGCGCGAACAACAGCTGGTTCTTGAGCGACACCACGAACATCGCAAAGCTGCCGGGCGACAACCCGCCCAGCCCGACGCCGACGCCCGTCGACTATAGCGTCCCGCCGGACCCGGGCGGCCCGGTGCTGGCGAGCCCGTCGCCGAGCCCAACAGCGATACCGATTTGCCCAAACCCGCAAAAGATCTGGCCGAACTGCTAGAGCTCTAACCGAGGCGAAGCCTCGCGCTCCGTAGACTTCCGGTGATGGCCGAACCGCTTTCTGTCGAGACCGAGCCGCTGCCCAAGAGCCAGGTGGGCATGACCATCGAGGTCCCGGCCGAGGTCGTGGACGCCGCCTACGAGCGGGTCCTGAAACGCCTGGTCTCGCGGGCGAAGATCGAAGGATTCCGTCCCGGCCGTGCGCCGCGCTCCCTGGTGGAGGCGCGGCTGGGGCCGGCCCTGGTCCGTGAGGAGGTCGTCGAGGCGATGATCCCCGAGGTGATGCGCCAGGCGATGGTGGAGAAGTCGATCGACCCGATCGACAACCCAGACGTGGAGATCCTCGAGCTCGAGCGCGGCCGCCCCGCAAAGTTGAAGGCGACGATCAGCGTGATGCCCGAGGTGACCCTCGCGGACATCGCGACGCTTCAACCCGACCTTCACGGCCACGAGGTCACCGAGGAGATGCTCGAACGCCGTCTCGAAGAGGTGCGCGAGCCGATGGCGGAGATCACGCCGGTGGAGCGCGAGCTCAGGTTGGGCGACCTGGCGGTCATCGACGTCGAGGTCGAGGTGGACGGGGAGCGGGTCGAATCGGAGTCGCGCCAGGCCATGGAGGCGGAGCTGAAGGAGGGCGTCCTGCTGCCCGAGCTTCTCGCGGTGCTGCCCGGAACTTTTGTCGACGAGACGCGCGAGGCCGGCGTGACCTTTCCGGAGACCTACAGCGAGCCCAAGCTCGCGGGCAAGGAGGCGACGATCCGGGTCACCGTGCGAGGCGTGAAGGAAAAGGTCCTTCCCGCGCTCGATGATCCGCTGGCCAAGATCTTGAGCAATGGCGCCCAGGAGACCGCAGACGCATATCGCGAAGCCGTCCGCGACGACCTCGAGAAATCGGTGCGGGCGATGGAGAAGCTCGAGCGCGAGCAGGAAGTCGTGCGCGCGTTGGTCGAGGCGTCGAGCGTAGACGTCCCCGAAGCGCTGGTCGACCGCGAGCTGACAAGCCAGCTGGAATCGATGGAGCGGACCCTGAACCGCCAGGGGTTGAAGCTGGAGCGCTACCTCGAATATGTCGGGCAGACGCTCGACCAGTGGATGGCCGGCCAGCGGCCGGACGCCGAGGCCCGGTTGAAGATCGACCTGGTGCTCGCCGAATTTGCCAGGCGCGAGAGCCTCGAGCCGTCGGACGAGGAAGCGGTCGCGTTCCTCGAAGAGGAGGCGGCCCAGGACGATGAGTTGAAAGGGCAGGTGGATGAGCTGAAAAACAGTCCAAGCGCCCGTCGCTACTTCGCCTCGCGGCTCCGCCGGCGGAGAGTGCTCGAGCGCCTGCTCGAGGTTGCGGGCGCTAAGACTTGACGGAACCTGCGGACGCCCTGTCTAGAATGACGTTGTGGACATGACACGGGTACAAGGACCGGCCGGATATCTCGTTCCGATGGTGGTGGAGAACACCGGCCGCGGTGAGCGCGCCTTCGACATCTACTCGCGACTCCTCAAGGAGCGCATCGTCTTCATCGGGACTCCCATCGACGACCAGGTCGCGAACCTGATCGTGGCGCAGCTGCTCTACCTTCAGTCCGAGGACCCTGAGAAGGAGATCGCTCTTTACATCAACAGCCCCGGCGGACAGGTCACGGCCGGCCTGGCGATTTACGACACAATGCAGTACATCCGGCCGCCGGTCTCGACCATCTGCATCGGCATGGCCTATTCGATGGCCGCGGTGCTGCTCGCGGGCGGTGCGCACGGAATGCGCTACGCCCTGCCGCACGCGAACATCCTGATCCACCAACCGTGGGGCGGCATGCAGGGTCAGGCCACCGACATCCAGATTCACGCGAAGGAGATCCTCCGCACGCGCGAGCAGCTCAACCAGATCCTCGCCAAGCACACCGGACAGAAGATCGAGAAGGTGACGATCGACACCGAGCGCGACTACTTCCTCACGTCGGAGGCGGCCAAGGAGTACGGGTTGATCGACGACATCATCCTCACGCCGCCAAAGCTCGGAGAGAAGGACAAGGCGGCAGACAGGGAAAAGGAAAAGGAGAAAGTCGCAGCCGGATGATCTTCCGACGCAAGGGAGCTGGCGGCGACGTCAAAAGGCACCGGCCGAAGTGCTCCTTCTGCGGCAACCTGCAGGGTGAGCGGGGCGTGAAGCTCGTCGCCGGTTCGGGCGTTTTCATCTGCAGCGAGTGCATCAGCCTTGCCAACGAGATTCTGTGGGGCCATAATCCCCCGGCGCCGGCCTCTTCTTAAATGGATATAGGGCACCAATGAACGAAAGAGAAGATCGACGCCGCTACACGCGCTGCTCCTTCTGCGGGAAAGGGCAGGACCAGGTGCGCAAGCTGGTCGCCGGTCCGGGCGTGTTCATCTGCGACCAATGCATCGATCTGTGCCAGGAAGTTCTCGAAGACGACAACCGCTCGGCGGGCCAGAAGAAGCAGAAGACGGGCTTCATCCCCAATCCGAAAACCATATGCGCAGCGCTCGACCAGTACGTGATCGGACAGGACCGCGCCAAGAAGGTGCTGTCCGTCCAGGTCTACAACCACTACAAGCGGATCTCCGCGTCGAAGTCGGTGGGAGATGTCGAGCTGAGCAAGTCGAACGTGCTGCTGGTGGGGCCCACCGGCTGCGGCAAGACCTACCTCGCGCAGACCCTCGCCAAAATTCTCGACGTGCCGTTCGCGATCGCCGACGCGACGAGCCTCACCGAGGCCGGCTATGTGGGCGAGGATGTGGAGAACATCTTGCTGCGGCTGATCCAGGCCGCCGATTTCGACATCAGCCGCGCGGAGCGCGGAATCATCTATATCGACGAGATCGACAAGATCGCGCGCAAGTCCGACAACCCGTCGATCACTCGCGACGTGAGCGGCGAGGGCGTTCAGCAGGCGCTGCTCAAGATCCTTGAGGGCACGGTGGCGAACGTTCCGCCGCAGGGCGGCCGCAAGCACCCGCACCAGGATTTCATCCAGATCAACACCACGAACATCCTCTTCATCTGCGGCGGGGCGTTCGACGGGTTGGAGAAGGTCGTCGACCAGCGGGTCGGCCGGCACGCGATCGGCTTCGGGGCGCCGCACAACAAGATCGAGCGCAAGGCCGTGTCGGAGACGCTCAAGCAGCTGCAGCCCCAGGACCTGTTGAAGTACGGGTTCATCCCGGAGTTCATCGGGCGCCTGCCGATCATCGTCACGCTGCACCACCTCGACCAGCAGGACATCGTGCGCATCCTCACCGAGCCCAAGAACGCCCTGGTCAAGCAGTACCAGAAGTTCTTCTCGCTGGACAACGTCGAGCTCGTGTTCCAGAAGGGATCGCTCGACGCGATCGCGGAGCTGGCCTTGCTTCGAGGCACAGGTGCGCGCGCCTTGAAGTCGATCATCGAAGAGGCGCTGCTCAACTCGATGTTCGAGATCCCGTCGCGTCCCGACATCAAGCGCTGCCTGATCTCCGAGCGCTCGATCCGCGAGGCGCTGGAGCCCGAGTTCGAGCTGGGCGACGAAAGCGACAGCCCGGCGCGACTCGTGGGGGAGTCGGCTTAAGCTCGAGCTCGCAGCGCCAGTGCGGCCATTTGTGCCCGAAGGGCCCCACCCATTCGACTAAATGCGGCCATTTGTGCCCGAATGGCCCTATAGATCGACCTCGATACCGCCTTTTGTGCCCGAATGGCGCACTCGAATAGGAATAATTAACCCGTGGACGATCTCCGCGGGAGGACCGTTCTCCTCACGGGCGCATCGACCGGTCTTGGGCCGCACATCGCTCGCAGGTTGAACCGCGCCGGCGCGAAGTTCGTGCTGTCGGCGCGCAACGGGGAAGCGCTGAATCGGCTGGCCGAGGAGCTTGGCGATTCTCGCGTCGTCGTCGCCGACCTTTCACGACTGGGTGAGGCAGAGCGCCTCGCGAGAGAGGCGGGGGACGTGGACGTGTTGGTGGCGAACGCGGGAGTGCCGGCGAGCGGACGCCTGGCGACCTTCAAGGTGGCGGAGATCGATCGCGCCATCGCGGTGAACCTGCGCGCCGCAATCGTGCTCGCGCACCAGCTGGCGCCCGCGATGCTCAACCGCAAAGGCGGTCACATGGTGTTCATGTCGTCGCTGGCGGGAAAGGCCCCGGCGGCCGGCACCACCATCTACAACGCGACCAAGTTCGGCATCCGCGGATTTGCGCTGGCGCTGCGCGAAGAGCTGATCGACACGCGCGTCGGCGTCTCAGTGATCTGCCCGACCTTCGTCAGCGAAGCCGGGATGTGGGCCGAGACCGGGCTCAAGGCCAGCTCCATGGTCGGCGAGGTCTCGCCGGACGAGGTGGCTGACGCCGTCTGGTACGCGATCACCCGCAACCGTGCCGAGATCGACGTCATGCCGTTCCAGGTGCGCGCCGGCTTGAAGGTCCAGGCCCTCGCGCCCGGTCTTTTCACCGCGGTCGCGCGAGCCACCGGCGCCTCGAAATTCAGCGAAGAGCAAGGCGAGCGCCAACGCAATAAGCGCTAGAGACGGCGACGACGCAGCCGGCCGGATTCGGCAAGACCTGGCTCGACTTCATGCGGCCTTGGGGGAGAATTAACGGCAACAGCCACTATCCTGAACGGCGCTCAAGATGGACTCGCTACGCGTCTCCCTGGGGGAGAGGCTCTCCGGAAGCGCGCGGGACTGGTTGACGATCGCGGTGAGCTTGCCGCTCGCGCTGTATTGCCTCCCGACGCTGAGCTCCGGCTTCGACTTCTGGCCGGCGCTCGCGCTCGAGCGAGGCCTGCAGTATGGGCAGAGCTTTCTGTTCGCGTATCCCCTCCCGATCTATCTGCCGTTCGCACCGCTCGGCCTTCTGCCTGACCCGTGGCCGCAGCGGATCGCGCCGGTGATCTGCCTCGCTTTCCTGGCTCCCGGTCTGTGGCTTTGGGGCGGTCGCCGCGCGCCGGTGCTGGCGGCGGCGCTCCTTTCGCCAGTCGGATTGGGGGTGCTCGTCAACTCGAACTTCAACACCGCCGTCGCGCTCTTCGGACTCGGCCTTGCGGTATGGGCAAAGCGCAGCGGCCACCCGCCGTTGATCGGTCTCGGGATGGCGCTGAGCCTCTGGCGGCCCACGAACTGCCTCCCGGCCCTCGCGGTGCTGCTCGCGTCGGGATGGCGCTGGCGAGAGCTGCTCGGGGCGGTCGCGGGCGGGGCGTTGTTCATGGTTCCGCTCACAGCGCTGGCCTTCTTGATCCAGCCGGGCTGGGTGGGCACCTACGAGCTGCTGCTGACGGCGCTGCTGGGTTGGGCCGGCCTGGGACCGCACCTGCTGGCCTCCGCCGGCCCGTTCGCGTATGGGCTGGCCGAGGTTGCCGTGGCGGGAGCCGGGATCTGGCTGCTGAGGCGGCGGAGCCTTGCGGAAGCCACGGCGTTTGCACTGGCCGTGACCGTCCTGCTGTCCACCGTGGGTGGCGCCTACAGCGGTTCGCTGGCGCTGCCGGCGCTGATCCTTGCCGCCGACGACATTCGCTACGCCAGGCTCCCGGCTGTGGCCGGTTTGATCGGCTGGGTGCAGGCCGCAATCCTGCTGCGCATTCAGTTCCCGGTCGGCGTGGTCGCCTACTGGTTCGCGCTGCAGGCTTATCCCCTGGTGAGGCGCCGCGCGAGTCCCGAGCCCTTGAAGGTAGACTTTCCAGCATCATGAGCCTGAGCGAGCCCGTATCCGTACCCTCGCCGGCCCAGTCGCGCTAAAGCGACCGTCGCGCCGGCGCCTCTAACCCACTCCAGGCGATCAAACACGCCCCTTTGAACATGAAAGAGAGACAACCAGACCAACCGAGCGAGATGCCGAAGGCGTTCGACCCGCGGGCCATCGAGGCCGGCTGGTACGCGCGCTGGGAGTCCGACGGCCTGTTCGTCGCCGACGCGCAGAGCAAGAAACCCAGGTACACGATCTGCCTGCCTCCGCCGAACATCACCGGCGCGCTGCACATGGGCCACGCGCTCAATCACACGATGCAGGACATCTGCGCGCGCTATCGGCGCATGGCGGGTTACGAAGTTCTTTATCTTCCGGGCACCGACCACGCGGCAATTGCGACACAGAACGTGATCGAGAAGCAGCTCGCGGCGGAAGGCATGACGAAGGAGCAGCTGGGCCGCGATGCGTTCACGGCGCGCGTGAACGAGTGGTATCTCGAAGTCGGCGAGACCATCGTGAGCCAGGACCGCATCCTCGGCATCTCGCTCGATTGGTCGCGCCTGCGCTTCACGATGGACCCTCGCTACGTGCGCGCGGTCATGACCGCGTTCGTCGCGTTCTACGAGCGCGGATGGATCTACCGAGGGCCGCGCATCGTCAACTGGTGTCCTCACGACCTGTCCGCCATCTCCGACCTGGAGATCGACTGGCAGGTTCACGAGGACGCGCTCTACTACATCAGATATCCGACTGAAGATGGCGGAGAAGTCGTGATCGCCACGGTACGGCCCGAGACCATGCTCATGGACACCGGGGTCGCGGTCAATCCGACCGACGAACGGTACCGCGCGCTGATCGGCAAGACAGCGATCCTTCCGCTGGTCGGCCGGAAGCTGCCCATCGTCGGCGATGAAGCGGTCGACAAAAATTTCGGGACGGGCGCGCTCAAGGTCACACCGGGCCACGACGCAATGGACTACGAGATCGGCCAGCGACACTCGCTGGAGGTCATCAACGGGCTGCACCCCGACGCGCGGATGAACGTGCCGGGCCTTCCCTATGACGGCCTGCCCGCGCTCGAGGCGCGCGAGAGGGTCGTCGCGGATCTAAAGGCGCAGGGATTCCTCGTCAAGCAGGAGCCGTACACGCACGAGGTCGGCCACTGCGACCGGTGTCACACGGTGATCGAGCCGCTGATCAGCGACCAGTGGTGGCTGCGCATGGAGACTATGCGCGACAAAGCGCTGGCGGCCTCGGCAGCCGGCAAGGTGCGCTGGCATCCAGAGCGCTACGAGCGCACCTACCTCGACTGGCTGCGTGGTTTGCACGACTGGAACATCGGGCGCCAGCTCTGGCTCGGCCACCGTGTCCCGGTCTACTACTGCGAGAACGGCCATACGACCGTCTCGGTCGAGGCCCCGCGGGAATGCGCCGAGTGCGGGAGCAGCAAGCTCACCCAGGACCCGGACGTGCTCGACACGTGGTTCTCGTCCGCTCTGTGGCCGTTCGCGACGCTCGGCTGGCCCGAAGAGACCAACGACCTGAAGTCGTTCTACCCGAACAGCATGAACAGCACGGCTCGCGAGATCATCAATCTCTGGGTCAGCCGCATGATCATGACCGGACTCGAGTTCATGGGCGAGGTTCCGTTCTCCGACGTGGCAATTCACTGCCAGGTCCAGGCCAACGATGGCCGTCGCATGTCCAAGTCGCTGGGCACGGGCATCGACCCGCGTGAGCTGATCGACCGCTATGGCACGGATGCCGTGCGCGCGTGGGCCGCTTCAGTCGCGATGTCGAGCCAGGACGTGAGGTTCGATGAGAGCCGCGTCGAGGGTTACCGCCGGTTCTCCAACAAGCTCTGGAATGCGACCCGCCTGGTCCTCAGCTCGCCGGGGAGTCCAACCGCGGTCACCCCTGGAACGTTCGAGGTGCACGAGCACCTGGAGGACCGCTGGATCGTTTCGCGTCTCATGTACGCGTGCTCGGCGGTCACGGCGGGGATCGAGGGTTTTGAGTTTCAGGATTCGATGGCGGCGGCGTACAGCTTTGCCTGGAACGAACTCTGCGACTGGTATCTCGAAGCCGCGAAGGAGCGCTTACGCGCCGGCGACCCGACTGCCCAGGACGTCGCCTACTTCTGCCTCGACACCTTGCTGCGAATGCTGCATCCGTTCATGCCCTTCCTGACGGAGGAGCTGTGGTCTCGGACCCCAGGCCACGTCGACTACTTGATGCTCTCGCCGTGGCCCGAACCGGACGGTCGCTTTGTCGACCTGGAAGCCGAGCAGTCGTTCGGAGAGGTCATGACGATCGTCGAGGAGGTGCGCGGCCACCGGCAGGCCGCGGGTGCCCCGCCACGCGGCGGGAGCCTGCACCTCGAGCAGCCGATCGAGCGCGCGGTCGCAACCCTTGCCGCGCGGCTGGCCTGGGTCGAGCTGGTCGATGAGATGGAGGGTGGCACGCCGCTCTCGTCGGCTCCCGCGCGGGTGACGTTTCCATCAAGCCCGGGGGACAGCCGTCTGGCTGAGGCCAAGCGTGAGGCGGAGCTGGCGCGGCTCAAGCTGGACCTGGCGAAGACCGAGGCGCAGCTCGCCAACCCCGAGTTTCTGGCCAAGGCCCCGCAGGACATCGTCCGGAAGCTGGAGGACCGAGCCGCCGAGCTTCGCGCCGCAATCGACCGCCTACAGTAAGCAGGCCTTGCCGTCGATTGCGCTGCTGGCGCCTGTGCTGCTGCCCCTCTTTGCTGCCGGGGCCATCACGGCTTTCGGGCTCGGCGGATTCAACCTCGGCCGCATCGCCGTGGGCGGCGGCGTCTGGGCAGCCGCGGTGGCGCTGCTGGTCTTGTGGCTGCCGCTGCGCTCCACGCAGGAGCTGACGCTCGGTCAGCTGGGTTTCGGTTCGCCGTTTCAGCTGCGCATCGACGCGGTCGGGTTTGCTTTCGGCCTCATGGTCCTGCTCCCGGCCGCGTTGGTGTTGACCCTCCAGCGGCGCAACTGGCAGGAGGCGGCGCTCGGCGCGCTCGGCGTCGCTGCCGCCATGGGAACCATCGAGGCCGGCGGAGTCGTGCTCACCGCGCTCGCCGGGAGCACCGCCGCGACGCTGGCCGTGATCCAGCTCGACGGCGAAGACGTCAGGGCGCCGCGTCCGCGCTGGAGCATGCTGCTGGCGGCCTGGCTGGCGTTGAGCTGGGCCGGGGTGATCCTCCAGGTCCGCAGCGGGACCGCCGCGTACGCGGCCATTCCTGTATCCGCCCTCACAACCCCGGTGTTCGCGCTGATCGCTTTTGCGGGCGTGCTGGCATCTGGTCTCGTCCCCTGGCGTTCGTGGCCGTCCGAGGTTTGGTCGAGGCCGTCGCTCCGCGCCGCTGGGCTGGTTGTCGCGACCCTCTTTCCGCTCGGTTTCTATCTCCTCGTCCGCGCATACGAGATGGGCGACGGCAGATATCCGCACATTGCGTTCAATGCCGTCCTTGCTTCCTGGGGAGTGGTTGTCACGCTCGGCGCCGCCGCGCGTGCGCAGGCCGCGGCGACACGCCGCGGATTTCTCGGTGAGGTGATTCCCGGAATCGGCGGGTTCGCGCTGATGACTGTCGCGTTGGGCACGCCCCTCGGACTGGTGGCGGGGCTCGTCACGCTCGCCTTCGCGTCGGCGATGACCGGCTGCCTCTCACTTTTACCGGACCGCGCCGGCCCCGCGTCCCTGATCGCCATCGCCGCAGCTGTCGGCCTCCCGCCCGCGCTTGGCTTCGGAGCGAGGATCGTCGGCATCGAATCCACCTTTGAGGCGGGCGACTTCTTCGGATTCATCGGGGTCGCAGGTGCGATCGCCTGGGTGATCTGGATGGTCGCCGCCGCGCGCGCCACGGGTCTTCCCGCCGGACGCGGGCGGCCAGCCGCCGAGACGTTCCCTCGCATGGCGATGGCTGTCGCCGCGCTGACGCTGGTCGCCGGCCCGGCGTTCGCTGTGATTCAGTCGGCACTCGCGAATCCCGCTCAGGCGGATGTGATGCCGCTGAGTTCGGGCGCGGTCGGCGGAGGGCTCACCTCGGTGGTCACCGTCTCCACAGTGCTTCCGGCGGTCGCGCTGTTCGTTCCGCTCCTGATCATCGGCGTGCTCGCCTTTGGCGCCGCGAGCACGTCCCTGATCAAGACTCAGGCCCGACCCGCCCTGTTCGAAATTCCCTGGGCCGCGGCGATCGGCCGCTTGCGTCAAGCTGCCACCTCGGCAACCCTCCCTGAGCAATACCGATCGATCCTCGATCTCCGGGCGCTGGAGGTCGCCGCGTCGGGAGGGCGGCCGCTGGTCTGGATCGCGTCGCTCGCGGCCCTCGCCTTCGCCGTGACCAGGTAAGTGGCCGGAGCGGCATTTGTCGCCTGGGTCGCGGCCAGCCTCATCGTGCTGGCCGATGCCCGGCGCGGCCTGGCACTCGGACTGGGGCTTCTGTCCATCAGCCTTGCCGTCCTTACCTGGCCGGCAGGCATGGTTATCGGTTCGGGCGCCATCGTGGTCGGAGGCCTGATCGCTGCCGTTCAGTGCTGGCGATCGGGTCCGGCGGGGTGGGGGATCATGCCTGCGGGCTCCACCCCACGCCTGATCCTCTGTGTCGCGTCTGCGCTGCTCGCGTTCTGGCTTGCGGCCTCGGTGACCACCGGGCCGGATGCGTCTCTTCGCTTCGCCGCGCTAGTGGTCCCGGCGTTGATGGGAGCCCGCATCCTGATGAGCCGCGACGTCACTGTCGCGCTCGCGGGAATTGCGGCGATGGCGATGGCGCTCGGGACGGCTTCCGGCCTCGACGCCGAATCAGCGGGTCCGATACCAGCGATCGTCGCGGGCTTGATCGCCGCGGGCGTGATGTTCGTCCCGGCCGTTCCAATCTCACCGTCGACAGCGGCTCCACCAGCCAGATCGGCGAAGCAAGATGGAGCCTGAGCTCCTCCTCGCCGCGACCGGCGCGCTAGGCCTGGCGGTCGTCTTCGCTCCGCCGAGGGTGCCCCGCGCCAAGCTGCTCACGTGGGGCCTGCTGGGCCTTGCGGGCATGGCCGCGATCGCCATCGCCCCCAGCCTGGATCTCGTCATCCTCATACTCCTGGTCCTGGCTGTGCTCCAGGCGCGACTGACTTCGCATCGCGATTTCGCGACGCGCCTACGCGCTCCGATGCTGGCTGTGGTTCTAATGGCCCTGGGCCTCGTGCTCGAACGAATGCAGGGCCCGGTCGTCCTGGAACGCTTCGGCGCTGTGGGCATCGTCGCCGGCCTGGTCGCCGCGGTGGGGCTGCTTCCCTACGCGCACGAGTTCGACCCTGAAGAATCGGTCGTCGCCTCACCCGTTCCGTGGATCGCGTTCGTCGGCCCCCTGCTCGCCGCCGCGGTCGTGGCGCAGGCGTCGGAGGTCGTGCCGGCGGATGCGGGCGATGCGTTTGGCGCGATGCTCATCGGGCTCGGCCTGCTGAACACGCTGTGGGGGAGCGTGGGCTCCTGGCGCACCGCAAACGACGCGGCGGCATGGCGCTACTCGTTCATGTCGGACTGGGGTCTCGTGCTGTGCGGGTTCGGGCTGGCCATCGCGGACGGCCGGGCGGCGGCGCTGATCATCCTCGTCAGCATCGTCCTCGGCCGCCTCCCGCTCTACCTCTGGTCGAGGGAAGCCTTGCGCGAAAAGGTGCCGACGGACCGGGCGATCAACCTGGTCGTGGCGGCCGTGCTCGCCGGCTCGGCGCCGTTTGCAGGCTTCCCGGCCCGAGTCTTGCTGCTGCGTGGCGCGACGCAGCTTTACTGGCCGCTCGCGGTGGTGCTCGCGGCAGCCATGCTGCTGTGGCTTCCCGGATCCCTACGCCTGGGGCGCAGCATGGGAGTGCCACGTGGACGGCAGGCGGTAGGCGTCGCGATCGTGCTCGGGCTGAACGTCCTGCTTGGCGTGTATCCGCAACCGCTGCTCACGCTGGCCGGCCTATGAGGAGCGGTTAGTGGCGCAACTCCTGTCCGCGCTGGCCACGCATGCGCTCGCCCTGGTGCTCTACCCGGGACTCGTGACATGCGCCGTCTTGGGCGCCCTGGCCGAGGTCGCCTGGCTGAGCGTCAGCACCGGGGGATGGTCGTGGCCTGACCTTCCGCGCAGGCGCCCGACGCCGGTCCTGGCGGCGGTGCTCGTGTGTTCGATCCTCGCCGCCGTGCAGCTCGCCACGCCGTTCAACCCTGTCCAGTCGGAGGAACGGAGCGTGGTGGTCGCGGCGATCGCGCTCGCTTTCACCGCCTGGGCCGAGCTGGCGCTCACGGTCGAGCTCGTCGCCGAACCACGGCTGCTGCTCATCGTGCAGTTCTGCTGGCTGCTGGCCGTACTCGGTCCCGCAGTGCAGCCCGAGACGTTGCGACCCCAGGTGCTGGGCAACGTCCTGGTTCCGGCCCTGCTTCCGCTGAAGATTGCGTCCGGGGCGCTCTACCTGCTGTGCCTTCCGGCGCTGCTTCGCTTGTGGCCGTTCGCGCCGCTGGGCGATCGGCGGACGCGCCGGCGGGTCGATGCGGCGCGGGCGCTTTGCTGGTTTCCCTACTGCGGACTGTTCACGACAGTTTTCTTTACGCCGCCTGCCGACGATGCTGTGGGGCTGCTGCGGTTCTTCGGCATCACCGCCATCGTCGGCGTCCTCCTCATCGGGGCAGGTTTCGTGATGCAGCGCCGGGGCGCCGCATTGGCCCGCGCGCTTTACACGCGGGCGATCGCGCCCTTCGCCCTGGTGGTCCTGCTCGTGGCTGTCATCACGTCGTTCGGGTTGAGGTAGTTCCGCACGTCTGGTTCCAACCGTGCGTTATTGAATGCCGCGATTCGCTCCGTTGGCGCCAAACGAGCGAAATGAGCGCTGAGGTACTAGACCTGGGGTAACCCTGTGGAAAAGACCGCCACCAGGTGTATCATCCAGCCCGCCCCACATCTTGCCAACGCCACAGCCATATCGGGTCGCCCCACCGGCCCTTCGGGCAACCTCACCCACATTGGGGAAGGTCTCGTGAACCTGTTCACGTCGGTCCTTGGTTTGTGGTCGGCCGACGTCGGCATCGACCTCGGCACCGCCAACACCCTTGTGCACGTGCGCGGGCGGGGCATCGTGCTTGACGAGCCGTCGGTCGTGGCGGTCAGCAAGCGCACCGGCCAGGTGCTCGCGGTAGGGACTGAAGCCCGGCGGATGCTCGGGCGGACTCCCGCCGACATTGTCGCGATGCGCCCGCTGCGCCACGGCGTGATCGCCGACTTCGAGCACACCGAGCAGATGATCAGGCACTTCATCGCACGAGCCCACAACCGCGCCTGGCACGTCAGCCATCCGAGAGTGGTCATCGGCATTCCGTCGGGCGTGACCGAGGTCGAGAAGAGAGCTGTCACCGATGCGGCGACGATGGCCGGCGCGCGCGAGGCGCACCTCGTCGAAGAACCGATGGCGGCCGCGATTGGCGCCGGGCTTCCCATCCAGGCTGCCGGCGGTTCGATGATCGTCGACATCGGCGGTGGGACGACGGAGGTGGCGGTCATCTCCCTCGGCGGCGTCGTTGCGGCAACCTCCGCGCGAACCGGCGGAGACGACATGGACGACGCGATCGTCCAGTACGTCCGTCGCAACATGGGCCTGCTCATCGGCGAGCGGACCGCGGAGGACATCAAGATCGCCATGGGTTCGGCATTTCCGATGCCGGATGAGCGATCGTTTCTCGTCCGCGGGCGCGACCTCGTCACCGGCCTGCCGAAAACGGTCGAGATGACGACGGCGCATGTGCGTGAGGCGCTGTCGGGTGTGCTCATCGACATCGTGCGCGCCGTCAGGTCGACGATCGACGCCACACCGCCCGAGCTCGTCGACGACATCATGGAGCGCGGTTTCGTCGTGTGCGGCGGAGGTGCGCTGCTCGCCGGCCTCGACAAGCTTTTCGCGCACGAGACCCTCATGCCGGTGCGCATCGCGGAAGACCCGCTCACGTGCGTCGTGCGCGGCACCGGGATCGTGCTCGAAGAGATCGACACCCTGAACAGGGTCCTGTTGCGGACGCGCCGCGTCAGGGCCCTTCGCTACTGAGGCCCGCCGGTGTACGGGAGAAGCCAGCGTCGCTCGACCGGGCTCTTCCTGACCCTTTGCGCCGCGATGCTCCTGCTCGCGATGGTGACGGAGCAAACGTGGGCGGCGGGAGCTCGCGGCGCGGTCAAGAGCATGCTCGCCCCGCTGGAAGCCGTGATGACCCAGGTCGCCGGCAACGTCGACCGCATCACGTCTGTGTTCGGTGACGTCTCGACTCTGCGTGCTGAAAACCAGCGCCTGACCGCGGCCGACCAGGCTCTTCGCCGCCAGGTCGTCGAGCTCAACGCGGCCGCGAAAGAGAACGCCTCGCTTCGCCAGGCGCTGGATTTCGAGCGCTCGTACGGCCATCACATGGTCGCGGCGCAGATCGTCGGTCGCGGTCCTGACGGGTTCAGCCGCACCCTGGAGGTCGACCGCGGAACGGCGGACGGTGTGCTGCCGGGGATGATCGTCACGACGGGCGCCGGCCTGGTCGGACGCGTGCAGGAGGCCGGCCCTCACGGCGCCATCGTGGAGACGCTCGCGGATCCGCAGAGCCGTGTGAACGTATTCCTTTCGAAGTCCGGCTTGCAGGGCACGGTCACGGGAGGGCCGGCCTCGCTTCAACTGGACCTCGAGCATTCGCTTGGCGTCTCCGCGACGAGCGGCGAATGGGCGCTGACCAGCGGAGTGGGCGGTGGCTATCCGCGTGGCTTGGTGGTGGGCGAGATTGCCTCGATCACGCACCGAGACTCGTCCACCAGCGACCAGGCGGTCGTGGCCTGGGTGAACGACCCCGCGGCCGTCAGCCTCGTGCTCGTGATCACGGACTTCGTACCGTCGTGAAACGCCTGGGCGTCGGCGCCCTGCTGCTCGCGACGGTCCTCGTCCAGGTGACTTGGGCGCCGAGGATCGCCGTGGCCGGGGCGTTTCCGAATCTCGCGCTGGTCGCGGTGATCGCGATCACCTGGACGGCGGGTGTCCGCTTTGGAATGGCCTGGGCGTGCGTCGCGGGGTTGATGCTCGACCTCACAGCGGACGGGCCGCTCGGTCCGCATGCCCTGGCCCTGCTCGCCGGCGCATACCTGACCGGCTTCTGGGCCCGCAACCTGGATCGCGAAAGCGTCTTGCACCCGGTGGTCGCCGCCGCCGCAAGCACGGCCCTCTACTCGGCCGTCCTCGTGCTGTCTGATGACGTGCTCGGCCTGCCGGTGCCGCCGCTGGGCATCGCTCTGCAGCTCGTCGTGGCCGCTGCGATCTACAACGCCGCCCTGATGCCCCTGGTCCTGGCCACTGTCCGCAAGCTGCATTCACCTGTGACGAGGCGCGCGGAACCGGTTTGATCCAGCTGGGAGGCGTGACCCCCAAGGCGCAGTGGTCGATGAGGCTGGTGGCCGCGGCCTCGCTGGGGGTGCTGGCCATAGGCGGGCTGGCGGTCAAGCTTGCGCAGCTCCAGGTCAGCGATGGCGCGTCCCTCGCCGGCATGGCCCGCGCCAACACCGTGCATCGAGTTGTCCTGGAGGCCGACCGCGGAATCATCTACGACCGCCATGGGGCGGCCCTTGTCGCGAACAGCCCGGTGTGGAGCCTGGAGGTGGTGCCCGCCGGTTTGCCGTTCGACGCCCGCGCGCGCGCGATCGAGCTGGCGGAGCTGGCGCGCATCACCGGTCAACCGGAGCCGCAAATGGCGACGGCTCTCGCGGCGGCGGACCTGTACTCGACCGTCCGATTCGATCCGGACCTGTCGCCAGAGCAGGAGCTCGCGATCAACGAACGGCTGCCCGAGATGCCTGGCGCCTCGATCGTGCAGCGAGCGGTGAGGACCTACGTCGATCCGCTCGTCTTCGGACACGTGATCGGCTATGTCGGGCCGCTCAACGACGCCGACCTGAAACGCCTGGGGAAGCTCGGCTACCGGCCGGGCGAGGTCGTGGGCAAAGTCGGCGTGGAGGCGGGCGTCGAGACCTTGCTCCGCGGCAGGAATGGCTGGGCCGACGTCGAGGTCGACGCACGCGGAGAGATTGTCCGGACGATCGCGACGCAACCGCCCGTGCCCGGCGACTCGGTGTATCTCAGCCTTGACGCGTCGCTTCAGCGTGCAACCGCGCAGTCGCTGGCGGCAGGTCTCGTCCGCGATGGGAAGACGGCCGGCGCTTCGGTCGTCATCGATCCGCGCACAGGAGAGGTGCTCGCGCTGGTCAGCCTGCCTGGTTATGACACGAACCTGTTCACGCATGGAATCAGCCAGGGTGACTACAGCAAGCTGATCAACAATCCGGACCGGCCCTTGCTGAACCGCGCGATCGCCGGTCAGTACGCACCTGGGTCGACTTTCAAGATGGTCACCGCGACGGCGGGTTTGCAGGAAGGAAAGATAACCGCGGCCACCATGTTGTCGTGTCCGCCATACCTCAACGTGAATGGCTGGATCTATCACAACTGGGCGTCCTACAGCCTGGGTCAGATGAACGTCGCCAAGGCCCTGGCGACATCGTGCGACACGTTCTTCTACCAGGTCGCCGCCATGGTCGGCGACGTGACGCTCGCGAAGTACGCGCGCGCGTTCGGCTTCGGCCAGGCCAAGAGCATCGAGATGCCCGGCGTGATGCCCGGCCTTGTGCCGGACCGCATCTGGAAGCAATTGCAGTGCGGCGTTCCCGATCTCAACTCGGACACGTGTCGCTGGAACACCGGCGACACCATCACGTTCGGCATCGGCCAGTCATACCTTCTCACCACTCCGCTCAACCAGGCGGTCTATGTCGCCGCCCTGGCCAACGGCGGCCAGGTCATGCGCCCGACACTCGTCGACGAGGTGCGCGACGCATCGGGACATGAGATCCAGACTCTGCACCCACAGGTGACCGGCACCGTGCCTGCCTCGGCGAACAACTTGATGACCGTCAGGGAGGGAATGCGTGAGGAGATCAACCGGCCGTACAACATGAACTACTGGTTCCGTGCGGCGGGCGTGCCCGCCGATGGCGGCGGCAAGACGGGCACCGCGCAGTGGGGCGGCAGCGGACTCGACCTTCCAACTCACGCATGGTTCGTTTTCTTCGCGCCCTATGCGCAGCCCGAGGTTGCGCTGTCGATCTTTGTCGAGAGAGGGGAGCTGTCTGAGGTGGAGGCGGCGCCGATTGGCGTGCAGGTGATGAAGTTCTATCGCGATCACGTGGGCGCCATTCGGGCTTCCAGTTAGGTGACGGCGACCGCGGCCTGGCGCCGGCTCGACCACCTGCAGCTCTTGCTCATCGGGATGCTGGCCCTGCTTGGCCTGATGACCATCTACAGCGCGCAGGCCGATTGGGGCCGCCAGCTGCTGTGGCTTTTGCTCGGGGCTTGCGCTTACGCCGCAGCATCCAGCTTCGACTATCGAAGCCTGCGGGCAGTCGCGCCCGGTCTTTACGCCGGCATGATCCTCATCCTGCTCGCGGTTCACCTCGCCGGGCATACGGCCCTGGGGGCCCGCCGGTGGCTGTCGGTGGCCGGCTTTCCGCTTGAGCCTTCGGAGCTGTCCAAGCTCCTGCTCGTCGTGGTGCTGGCCGCCTTTCTCAGCCGAAGCGGAGCGGTTTCGTGGCGATCGTTCGGACTCACACTCGTGCTGGTCGCGCCACCGGCGGCCCTGATCCTGACCCAGCCGGACCTGGGCACCACGATCGTCTTCGTCGCGGTGCTCTTCGGTGTGCTGTTCCTCGCGAGAGCGCACGCGTGGCAGCTTTTCTCCCTCGTCTTCGCGGCCGGTGTCGCGCTGCCCCTGCTGCCCTACCTGCTCCACGGCTACCAGCGCAAGCGTCTCGAGATCTTTCTCGACCCGAACCAGGACCCCCTCGGCGCCGGCTACAACCTGCTGCAGGCGCGGATCGCGGTCGGTGCGGGCGGCCTGTTCGGCCAGGGATGGCTCCACGGGCTGCAGGGCCAGCTGGGTTTCGTGCCCGAACGGGCGACCGACTTCGTCTTCGCGATCTTCGCCGAGGAGTTCGGCTTGTTCGGAAGCCTGGTTCTGCTGGCGGCTTTCGGCTTGCTGCTGATCCGCGTCCTGCGAGCGGCGGCGGTGGCACCGGACCGGTTCGGCGAGCTGCTCGCGGGCGGGGTGTTCGTGATGATCCTGGTCCAGGTGGTCGAGAACGTTGGAATGAACATCGGCCTGCTGCCGATCGCGGGCATTCCACTGCCGCTGATCTCGTACGGGGGATCGGCGACGATCACGACGTTGGCGGCGCTCGGCCTGGTCCAGTCCGTGTCGCTGCGGCGCCGGGAGGTCGTCCTTGGGGACGGTGCCCTTGGTACAATCACTCGCCGTGCCCAAGCCTGATGCAACGCTGTCGGCCGTCGTGGTCAGCGGCGGGAAGCAGTACCGCGTCGCCCCCGGCGACAAGATCCTGGTCGACCGCCTGACGGCGGAGCCCGGATCGTCGCTGAAACTCGGCCGCGTGCTGCTGCTTCGGAACGGGGACGACATCACGATAGGCTCGCCGGGCGTCGACGGCCTGGACGTCGAGGTGAAGGTGCTTCAGCACCGCCGCGGGCCTCGCCTCGAGAGTCTTCGCTACAAGTCCAAGAAGCGCGTCCGCGTGCACCACGGCGGGCGGGCGGACCTGACGGCGCTCGAGATCATCGCGGTCGGAGGTTTCACGGGAGAAACGAAGACCAGGACGGAGGCCGTCACCGACGTCAAGCCCAAGGCCAAAGCGGCTGTCAAACCTCGCGCGAAGGCGGCGGTCAAAGCTGAAGCGGCGGCGCCGGTTGAGGAAGGCAGGCCTGCGAAGCGCGCGCCTCGCAAGAAGGAGACGACGTAATGGCACACAAGAAAGGGGGCGGCTCATCTCGCAACGGCCGCGATTCCAACCCGCAGATGCTGGGAGTGAAGATCTACGGCGGCCAGGTGGTGGGCGCCGGCGCGATCCTCGTCCGGCAGCGCGGCACCAGGATCACGCCTGGAACGGGCGTCGGCCTCGGCCGCGACCACACGCTGTTCGCGCTCGTCCCAGGCCACGTGCGCTATGAGCGGGTCGGCAAGGACGGTCGGCGCGTCAGCGTCGGAGCGGCCGCGCAGGGCGCAGAGCTCGAAACGAAAAACCCGGACTGACAGTCGGCGGCAGTTCGTCGATTCGGTTCGCATCCTCGTGCGCGGCGGGCACGGCGGGAAAGGTTCATCCTCGTTCCGGCGCGAGCCGTTCACGCCTCGCGGCGGCCCTGACGGGGGCGATGGCGGGCGCGGCGGTTCCGTGCTGATGAAGGCGACCACCGGGGTCTCCGACCTCTCGCTCTTCAAGCAGCGTCCGCGATGGAACGCCGAGGCGGGCGCCGACGGGGCCGGCGGTCGCAAGACGGGACGCGGGGGTGCCGACGTCGTGCTCGACGTGCCGGTCGGCACTGTGGTGCTCGACGAGGAGGGCGTGCTCGTGGCCGACCTGGATCGAGCCGGCGCCGAGGCGACCGTTGCGCAAGGCGGGGTGGGCGGGCGCGGCAACGTCCATTTCAAGAGCTCGACGCGCCGAACCCCGGATTACGCCGAGCCCGGTTTCAAAGGCGATGAGCACACGCTGGTCCTCGACCTGAAGCTCATCGCCGACGTGGGGCTGGTGGGCCCCCCGAACGCGGGCAAGTCTTCGCTGTTGAGCTCGCTCACCGCGGCGCGACCGAAGGTCGCGGACTATCCGTTCACGACGCTCGACCCGGAGCTTGGCGTGGCCGACTCTCCAGGCGGACGCATCGTGATCGCCGATATACCCGGGCTCATCGAAGGAGCGGCACGAGGAGCCGGGCTGGGGCTTCGATTCCTTCGCCACGTCGAACGGACGCGGGTCCTTGTTTACGTCCTCGACGGGTCGGCGACCGACCCATGGGCGGACCTCGAGACGGTGCGCAAAGAGGTCGAGCAGTTCTCCCCCGGGCTCGCCCTGCGGCCGTTCGTGGTCGCGATCAACAAGCTCGACCTCGAGGCAACCGGGCGACGCAAGACACGCAACCGCCGCCGGGGCGTTTATTTCATCTCCGCGCTCACTGGGGAAGGGCTCCCGGAGCTGATGAAAGCGATGGTGAACGCGCTTGCGGTGGCGCCCGAGGTGACCGCCCAGGGGTTGCCGTCGACGAAAACAAAGCTGCGAGAGCGAACAGTCCCGATTGCGCTCTCCATCGCTCGGGACCCGTCCGGGTTCGTGGTGACGGGTGATCGCGTCGAGTACCTGGTCGAGCGCACGGACCTGGAGTCGGAGGGAGCGCTGGCACGCTTCCAATCAGAGCTCGACAGGCTGGGCGTCAATGCCGCTCTCGAGGCGGCGGGGGTGCAGCCAGGCGACACGGTAAAAATCTCGGGCATCGAATTTGAATACCAGCCATGAGGTTGGGGATCTTCGGCGGGACTTTCGATCCGATCCACATCGGGCACATCGCGGCGGCTGGAGCTGCGATGGAGTGCGCGCACCTGGATCGCGTCATCTTCATTCCCAGCGCCCAGCCACCTCATCGCGCTGCGGCGACCGCTCCGGCGGAGGACAGGTTGGCGATGACCAACCTCGCCATGCAGAGAGAGCCGCGTTTCGAGGTGTCCGATGTAGAGGTCACGCGCGGCGGTAGGTCCTACACCGCGGACACCCTGGCGGAGCTCGCTCGTGAGCATCCCTCCGATGAGCTGTTCCTGATCCTGGGGTGGGACGCCGCGCGCCTCTTCAGGACGTGGCATGAGCCAGATCGCGTGAGCAAGCTCTCCTCGGTGGTGATCGTCGACCGGCCGGGGCTTGGACAGGTGAACGCGTCGGAGCTCGCCGGTCTCGGGCTTGACCCTGCACGCGTCGTCAGATGCCACACTGCGACCCCGGACGTCTCAGCCAGCGCGCTTCGGCGCGCGATCGCGGCGGGGCGGCCGGTGACCGGACAGCTTCCGCCTGCTGTCGAGAGGTACATCGCGGAGCATCGCCTGTATTCGCACCCGGCCCGGCCGCTCGGTCGGGAGGCGGGATAATCGGACCGTTGGCACCCAGGACACCGAAGGGGTTGACCCCGCTGCAGCTGGCTCGCCTGCTGCGCGGCGCAGCGGTCGACAAGAAGGCCTGGGACACCGTGGTGATCGACGTTCGCGAGCAAACCTCCATCGCCGATTACTTCGTGATTTGCGAGGGAGAGACGGACCGCCAGGTGCGCGCCATCGCAGACGCCATGGTCGATGCGGCGAAGGACAAACAGCTGAGGCCGATGGCGGTCGACGGGTACGAGGACGCGACCTGGATCCTCCTCGACTTCGACTCGGTGCTCGCGCACGTGTTCCTGCCGGGCGAGAGGTCGTACTACGACCTGGAGAGCCTGTGGGCGCCGGCGGCGGCACGCCGCCGGCGCAAAGCCGACTAGCGGGTTAACCGGCCAGGTTGGTGCCCCCGGTGGCGACGAAGCTGACGCAGTCGCCCTGGTTCTTGAACAGCGTCCCCTTGGTGTCCGTCAGGCCCTGCCAGCCACCGTGCTTGCACTGGTCGGCGCTGGTCGGGACCGGAGGAGGGGGAGGAGGGTTGATGATGGTGATATCCACGCTCGCCGCGACATTGAGTTGGAAGCTCTGGAAGACAAACATCGTGGCCTTGTCTCCCGGATTCGGTGCGGCCCCGAAACTGAATCCAGCTGACACGGCGTTGTTCGGGGTCAAGTCGGGATTCAGGATCTGCGTCTCGCACACTGCCGGGCCATCCAACCGCAAGCCGATGAGGTCACCTGCTTCGACGGTGATCGCGGTCGTGAAGGTGTTCACTGAGTTGGCGACCAGGGTCTGCGTGGGGGTGCTGCCGACCAGCGAGTAGGTGAAGGGCGGGTCCGACGCCAGGGTCGACAAGCGCCAGACTTCCAGACCGACGGGTCCGGTGTCAGTGCCGGCCGCGATAGTCCAGGACGTGATCGAGGTGCCGCCTGCCGGGACGGTATAGCTGTCGCCGCTAGACGTGACCTGGACAGTGTTGACGCCGCTCAGGCCCGTGTTCGTGCAATCAACCGTGCCCTGGGCGGAGCCGATCTCCGTCGTAGCTGCCAGGGCGGTGCTCGGAAGCAGCAGGGCCGCTGCCGCCGCCAGCGACGCGGCGATCGTACCAATGCGTCCGGCCGCGCCGAACCTGACCCGTTGACCTGCTGCACCCATCTTCTTCCACACCCTTATTGAATTCTGTCGCTGCCTGGAGAACCGCTCCGGCGCAGTTCGCTCCCCAAGCCTACAGGCCTGGCCAATCCCTTAACGCGGCATACCGTCGCGGTGGTCGTTGCCATTATCGATTGGCGCACCCGGGGCGGCGCATTGCTCATAGGATGGTTGCCGATGGCGACCACCCGGGGCACCTCCCGAGGACCCCACCCGTCCTTCGGCGACCTCGACAAGCCGCTCTACACGATCAGCGTGGCGGCCGAGATACTCGAGACACACCCGCGCACCCTGATGCTGTATGAGGACGCCAACCTGATCGAGCCGCATCGCACGACGACAAACCGGCGGCGCTACTCGCAGAGGGACATCACCAAGGTCCAGGTGATCCAGAACCTGACCCGGGAAAAGGGGGTTACGCTGGCCGGCGTCCGTCACATCCTCAGCCTTTTCGAGGTCATGAAAAGGCACCGAGTCGAGCCTCCGGCAGAGCTTCGCGAGATCTTCGACAGGTACTCGCAGATCATCTGACCCTTCCCGGGTCAGTGCAGCGATTTCAGGATCTGGATGATGGCGGGACCCAGGAGGACGATCCACAGCACCGGGAAGATGCAGCCGACCATGGGAAAGACCATCCGAGAGGAAGCCTGGGCGGCGCGCTCCTGGGCGGTCTGGCGCTGGCGTCTGCGCATCTCCATGGCCTGCACTCGCAGCAGCCGGGCGATGGGCACTCCCATCTGGTCGGATTGGACGATCGACTCGACCAGGTGGTGGAGCTCGGCCACTCCCGTGGTTTCGGCCATGTGCTCGAGAGCGGCCATGCGCGGCCTTCCCAGCCGGATCTCGCGCAGCACTTTGCCGATCTCGTCTCCGAGCGCGTTGTGGAAGCGCTCTGTGATGCTCAGCATCCCCTCGTCGAGGCTCATGCCCGACTCGACGACCAGCGTAAGCAGGTCCGTCGCCTCCGCGAGCGAGCGTTGAATCTGGTGGCGGCGCGCTGAGATTCGCTGCTCCAGCCACAGCAGGGGGGCAAAGAAGCCGAGTACGGCAAAGGCGGCACCGGTGATCGGCGCGACGACGATGACGGGCAGCGGCAGCGACAGGAGCACGCCAACGCCCAGGCCCACAATGGCCAGCAGGGCCGCAAAGCCATATCGCGCGGCCTGGAACCCAGCCGGGGTCAGCCCACCCGGATCGCCGGCCCGGCTCAGCTTCTGACGAACCTTGATGGTCGCTTCGCTCGGCAGTCGCGAGACGAACGGCCGCGAAAACGCTTCAAACTGCTTGACCAGAGAAGCCTTCGGGGTCTCAGGCGCGACAGTCCCATTGGTTGCGACCGCGGTGGTCCGAAACCGGTCGATGGCTACGAAATAGGCCGCCACGATCGCACCGCAGAGGACGCCGGCGGCGATGGCGATCAGGGACACGCTAAGCGTCCAGGGCGGTCATACGCTGGATCAGCACGTTGCCGATCACGATCAGCACCGCGGCAATGCCCAGCAGCACGTATCCCACGAACGTGCTCGTCATGGGCGCGAAGTAACCAGGGACGAAGACGTAGAGGCCCAGCGCGAGCAGGACGGGCAGGCCGGTGATGATCGTGGCAGACGCACGCGACTGCGCGGTCAAGACGCTCATGTCGCGCTTTGTCTGCAACCGGTCGCGCAGGGTGTCGGAAATGTTGTCGAGGACCTCGGCCAGGTTCCCTCCGACCCGGGTGTGCAAGAGGATCGCCGTCACGATGAACTCGAGGTCTGGGCTGTTGATGCGAAGCAGCAAGGCGCTCAGAGCATCCTCGACCGAGGTCCCGAGCGTGATCTCGGTAGCCACACGCTCGAATTCGGTCGAGACAGGCGGCTGAGACTTGGACGCCACAGTCTCGAGGGCGCGGTCGATCGCGTAACCGGTCTTGAGCGAGTTCGACAGAAGCTGCAACATGCCCGTCAGCTGCTCGTTGAACATCGTTTGCCGTCGCCTCTGCAAGTAGGCCATCACCAGTGGCGGGGCGACGAACCCGACCGCGCCGAGGATGATCGGCCCGATCGAGATGCCGAAACGCAGGAGTCCCACCAGGACTCCGAACGCGACGGCCCCGATCCGTACCAGGAGATACTCGGCCGGCGTGACGTTCAGGCCGGCGCGCGCCAGGTCCTCCGTCAGCGTCGGCTTGCCGCTGGCGCTTCGCCTCTGGCTGAGGTTGTCTGCCGCCGGCCGAAGCAGCCTTTCGACTAGCTCCCGTGGCGTCGCCCGCGGAGCCGCCACCACCAGCGGACGTGCGATTCGTTCCTTGCGGATCCGGTCGAGGCTCCAGAAGAAGACCACGATCGCGCCCGCCATTGGAATGGCGACGATGACGAGGGGCGGCAGGTTCATGGTCCCTCGATCCCTAGAAAAGCGACGGGTAGGCCGCCTGGATCACCTGGAGCGTCACTCCCTTGGCTGCCGTAACGGTGGGGCATGCCGGGTCTGGGCTCTGGGCGCTCGAAAGGTAGTCATGAAACGACTCGAGGACATACTTCAGCGCCGCGTAATCGAGGAACCATGTGATCACCTCGGCCTGGCACTCGGTCACGACGACTGTGAGGCTGGTCGCGTTCGAGGTGTTACCACCCGCGAGCGGGGCGGTTCCCACCCGGATCACGTGCAGGTTGGTAAAGATGGTCTTGGACGCCACCTTGCCCGCGGTGGCGACCGTAGCGATCACCGAGATGTAGTCCTCCGGCTGGATGTAGTTGGCGACACCCTGCTGCTCGCTGGTTGGGATGGTCACCGCGACGTAGCCGGACGGGATCGGCAGGAACTCCGACTGGGAGCCGAGGGCTGCGCTCGGTTTCGCCACTTCGTTGGACGTGATCGCCTGGCCCATGGGGATGGTCACGAGCGGGACCAGGCCCAGCACGTCCTGGATCCGGGCGAAATAAACCTTTGGGTACGTGCCCGGCACAGGGATGCTCATCATCTGCAGGGCGGCTGGGTCGATCGCAACCCTCGGCTGAATGTCCCTGGTGGCGACGACCACATTCATCGAGGGACTTGCAGCCGAGTTCTGGGCGTTGAGAGCTACGAGGACGAAGGCGGTGATCACAACCAGGGCAAGAACAATTCCAAGGATGGTGAACGGCCTGGTGAACCTGAGGCCGCTCGTAAGGGAGCGCACAGCCGACACATCATAGGCAAGATAGTCCGGTGCCGCGCCCCCCTAAGGGGCCCTTGCTGGGTCGCTCGATGAGCCAGCGGGGCCAGTCCATGGTCGAGTTTGCGCTGTCGTCGGTCGTTCTGCTTCTCCTCGTCGGCGGCCTCGTTGATATCGGCCGAGCGATCTACATCACCGAATCGTTGTCGAACGCGGCGCGCGAGGGCGCGCGCCATGCGATCTGGTTCGACGCGTCGCACCAGTCCAATCCCTGGCTCGACAACGCCGAGATCCAGACGACCGTGAACACCGAGCTGGCGACGATCGGGTTGCCGCCCTCCGTGCTGAAGAACGCCAGCACGACGTGCCCGGCGCCGACGGACGGCAACAGCTTTCACAACCCACCCTATGCGAACTCCGCGTATCCGCCATCGGCGAATCAGACCTGGCTTTACATCTGCTACAACAACACGCCCGGCACCGACTACACCACGCCGGTCATAGGGAGTCAGCAGGACGTCAACGTCATCGTGCTGTACTCATATTCGCCGCTTACGCCGATCATCGGCGCGCAGTTCGGCACCTTCCATCTCGCGGCGAACCAGCACATGACGGTTCAGGGCTAGTGGATGACCAAGACGCACCCGCGCCTTCCCATGACGGTGCGTGGCTGATGAAGGATTCCATTGCTCGGGGCGGCCAGAGGTCTCAGGCGCTGATCGAGTTCGCCCTCATCTCGCCCGTGCTGCTGCTTCTCCTGTTCGGCATCGTCGACATCGGGCGCGCGGTCTTCTACTACGACACCATCAACCACGCCGCGCGGGAGGGAGCCCGCACCGCGGTACGCGCTTCGAGCCCGCTTCCAACGAATGCGGATGTCCTCGCCACGGTGACCACCCAGCTGATCGGGACCCCGGTGACCGAGCCGTGTCCACAAGGCCCGGTCGTGACGTCGGCGACTCCACCCGCCAACGCAGCCTGGCTGTACGTCACCGAGCCTAACCCTCCAGCGACCGTACAGGCCACACCTCCGGACAACGCGCCCGGGGGAGAGTACGCGGCCATTGCGAGCGGATCGTGCAGCGCCGTCAATCCGGCCAGCTCCAACTCGCAGCTCCAGGTGACGATTCGATTCAACCTCGTGCTGATCACACCTGTGATCGCCCAGGCGACGGCGAATCACATCCTCATCACCGGGATTGCGATCTTCAGGACCGAGTACTGATGAAATCAGCGCGGTCTCAGGAGGGTCAGGCGATCGTGTTGATCGCGATCATGCTCGCGGTGGTGGTCGGCATGGCCGCCCTCGCCATCGACGGTGCGCGCGGCTATGCGCTGCGCCGTGATCTGCAGGCGGCGGTCGACGCGGCCGCGCTCGCGGCCGGCGATAACCTTCAGCAGACCGGCAGCTACACCTCGGCAGAGCAGGCGGCGACCTCCATGTTTGGCGCCAACATGCGCCTGTACACAGGCCCTTCCTGCACTCCGGGATACGGCTCGCCAGGCTCCACGCCGCGAACCATGACCTGCACATATCCCGACGGCACCGTCCTCACCCAGGTGGTGGCTGGGCTGGGGCCGGCGGGCTCACAGTTCACGATCAGCGCCACTCGGGCGCTCCAGCTTCAATTCGCCCGCATCCTGACCAATGGGACGACGTCAAGGATCGGATCCGCAGCAAGCTCAAATGTGAACAACCTTCTGTTCGGCCCGACGCTCATGGCCCTCGACCAGGCTGGGTGCGGCGGCGCTCCGGGCAGCGCGATCTCGGTGACCGGCGGCGGCACGCTTGCCGTCGTTGGCGACGTCGTCTCGAATGGAACGATCTCGATCACCGGCGGAGGGAACGTCCAGGTTGCCGGCGACATCTACGATCGCTGCGAGTCCCCGGTCCCCGGTGCGGTCGCCAACACTTGCTACCCGAGCGGCGCGGCCACCCCCTGCACTTTTCCCGACATCGCCGGCCAGACCTATTCGGGCCGACCCGTCAGCGACCCCGCATATCCGCCTCCAGCGGTGGCAGGCGGCTCGCAACCGGCGCCTGGCCCCACTGTGACGCTCAACCCAGGCACCTACTCCACCGACCCCAACTTCAGCACCAACGTGTGCTACTTCTTCAGCGCCGGGGTCTACAAGTGGCAGAACGGCTATACCAACGGAGGAGGCTTCGTGAGCAACAACCTGAAGCCACCGGACGAACCCTCGACCAGCAACAACACGGTCCTTGCCAACCAGATGTGGAATACCGGTGGGGCCAACTGTGCGGGAGCCTTCCAGGTCAACACACTGGCCAACTCGAATGCCGTCAGGGCAGGCACATGGGCGATCGAGGTGACAGCCGCGCGCACGGAAACATACTCGGGCACCAACTACAAGCGTGAAAGCGCGCCCTCGATGTGCAGGACCGTGCAGGTCAACGGCGGCCAGGCCATCCAGGTTCAGATCAGCAACGTGCCAGGCGCCACCTCCTACAACGTCTATGCCGAGCCGCCGCCCAACCCGGTGTGCTCAGGGCCATTCGGCTATGCCGGCAGCATTTCGGTCGCCGGGGCGGTGGAGAACGACGGCACGTCCACCTGCCCCGCGTTCAGTGGCACCACCTGCACCCTCGGACACGAGACCGCGATTTTCGATTCGACGATTCTCTCCCTCGGCTTCGCTCCCAACCCATTCGTCGGACCTGGCGTTCTCGGCGCCTATCCGCCTGCGGGGGAGACGCCACCCTTGCGAGTCAACCTGCCGAACCAGAACCCCGACCGGGCTGCGCCGCCCGCAGGCGACCGCGCCAACGAGAACCAGTGCGACACGATCGGCGGCGCCGCGACGACATGTCCCGGCGCGATAACTCCTGGCGCGGTCGAGTTCTACATCCCAAACGGCGGCTGCTTGAACGCTACGACCTCGGCCGACAACTTCTTGTTCAGCGGCTACCAGTACGACTGGATCATGGTTTACGAGCCCGGCCAGTCGTATCCGCCGGCCAACGTCTGCACGACCAACCTCCTGGGCGCCGCGGCCGACTCCGCCTGGGTCGGGCTTATCTACATGCCCGCGGCAATTCTGACCGTGCAAAAGGCGGCGTCCTTCAGGACCGAGGCAACCGGCGGTCTCCTGGCCGACAAGATCATCTTCGGCGGCCAGCTCCCCACGATCATCGGAAGCTCAAACTTTCAGCCTGCGCCGCCGGCCAGCAGGCTGACCTCGTAGAGACTCCGAACGCGCGATTAGGCCTTGACGGCAGGGTCTTCTGGAGCGGCAGCAGGTACCAGTTCGGGCGCCGGCTCAGGTGGAGGCGCCTGGGTTGCTTCCCCGTTGCGCGACTCGAGGCGCGCCAACCTGGCGTGCACCGCGGTGGCGGCCTTCTCGTCGCCCAGCTCCTCATAGCGCTGCGCGGCGCCCTTCCAGGCTGCCTTCGCGTCCTCGTTCCGGCCGAGTCCCCAGCATGCCTGACCTCGCGTGGCAAGAGCCTCGGCGCGCTCCCGCCGGCTGTCCGCGGGCAGCAGGACCAGGGCGGCATCGAGGAGGCGTTGTACTTCCTCGAATGCGCCCACGGCCAGCGCGTTCCTTGCCGCGAGACTCAAGAAGTTGGCCGTGCGCAGGGGATCCGCGGCGGTGCCCGCCTGGTAGAGGTGATGACCGATCTCGCTCGCCCGTTCGGCGGCGCTCTTCCCGTAGACCCGTTCCAGAGTGTCGGCGACCGCGAGGTGGTACGCCTGAAGGCGCGGCAAGGGCAGCACCGCGAGCACTCTCTTGCGGATCAGGTCGTGCGCGAAGCGATATCTGTCGGGTCCTGCCGCGACGAGGAAGTGGCCGCGCGTCGCCTCGTCCAGCGCGTCGCGGAGCTCGTGGCCCGAGAGCTCTCCGAACGCCTCCAGCAACGCAAGGTCGAAATCACGCCCGACCACCGCGGCCGCGACGAGCATTCGCTGCGCCGGCTCGCTCAACCTGTCGAGGCGCCGGCCGATCAGGCCGCGCACGCTCTGCGCGAGCTCGAGGTCCTCTTCGGTGAAGCTAGCCTGCACGCGCGCCCCGCCCACGAGCATGTTCTCGGACTCGGCCATGTACAGCGTCGACTGCTCGACGAACAGCGGGTTGCCTTCGGTCGCCGCCTGGATCCCCGTGAGCTGTACGGGGGTGAGCAGCGTCTCGGCGAGCCCGGCCACGATTCGCTCGACGTCGCGATCCGAAAGCGGCCCGAGCGTGAAGCGCTGGGCCCTGCGCCGGCGCAGGAGGCGGGACAGCACCGAGCTGAAGGGCCGCGCCGTATCGAGCTCGGAGTCCCAGTACGTGCCGATCAGCACCATGTGGCTGCTGCCCACGCGCTCGGCAAGGTCGCGGAGAAGAAGCACCGTTGCCTCGTCCGCCCACTGGAGATCGTCGAGCACCATCAGCAGAGGCCGCTTCGCCTGAATGTCCGTGAGGAAGTCGTAGATCGCGCGGAAGAGATGCTCGCGGAGCTTGTCGGCGCCCACGTCGCCTTGCACCGGCATGCCGCGCACCTTCTGGCGCAGGCTGGGCACGAGCTGCGAGAGCAGAGGCCCATTTGTGCCGGCCGACTCGTGCAGCGACTTCGACGTTCCACCGGCGACTGCCGTGGCGAGGATCTCGCGGAACGGCGCATAGGGCGCGCCGTCGTGCTCCATGCTCCGTCCGCTCAGGACGAGCCAGCCCTTGCTCGCGGCCTCGACGGCCATTTCCGAGGCCAGGCGCGACGCGCCGATGCCCGGCGCGCCGGTGATGAACAACATCCCCCCTGAGCCAGTCGTCGCTCGGTCCATGAGCATTCGAATCTCGAGCCGTTCCTGTTCGCGTCCGACAAAGCCGTCGCCGCTGGGCAGGGTGCGGGGCGCCTCTTTCACCTCGCCCGGGGTGACCTGGTGGAGCCGCCAGCGATCAGGGAATCCCTTGAGCTTGTAGCGGCCGCGGTAGGCGAACGTCATCTCGGACACCGGTCCGACGAGCTGCCGCACGACTTCGGAAACCAGGATCTCGCCACCGCGTGCCTTGCCCGCGACGCGTGCCGCGACGTTCACCGCCGCACCGAAGATGTCGCCGGCCTCTTCGACCACCTCGCCGGTGTTCAGTCCGATGCGGACTTTGACCTTGCGTTCCGGGTTTTGCTTGCTGTAGACGGCGATCGAGCGCTGTATGTCGAGCGCGCACTCGACGCCGTGGCGGACCGAACCGAAGCTGATCATGAAACCGTCGCCGAGCCCTTTGATCCTGCGTCCGGCGTGCTCAGCCACCTTCTCGTCGATGATGGTCTCGTAGGCCCTCATGATCTCGTGCGACTCGGTGAAGCCGCGCGTCGACAAGAGGCGGGTGGAGCCCTCGACGTCGGTGAACATGATGGTCACCGTGCCCTCTGTCTGCCCGACGGCAAGGCTGCCGATGATCGTCTCCGGAGTCAACGGGGTGGCTGCGTTGATCGGCTGGCCCAGGCCTTCCGCCACCGCGCGCAGGAGGTCCTGTGACGCTTTGAAGCCGGCCTCTCCCTGTGGGTAACGGATGGTCTGCAGCAGCCCGGCTTCGACTGCCTGCCGCAGCTCGCGCCCGGCCGATTCCTTGCTCATCTTTCGCTCGGAGGCGTATTCGCTGGCCTTCAGCTCTGCGCCTTCGAAGGCCTGGGTGAGCGCGGGGGCGAGGCGTAGATTGAGATTGCGGCGTGTGATCAGCGTCTCGATTACGGCCCCGATGCGCCGCGATGCACCGGCCGGGCCCACGCCCTCTGAGCCTCGGACAGTCGGCAGCATGCCGACGTAGCCGCTGTTCGCGGCAGCCAGGTTGCCCAGCGCGGTCGTGGCGCGCGCCATCGCCGTCGCGGCCTGCAGCGCCTGGCTGGCGGCGACGTTCGATTGAGCCCGCTCCTGGGGTTGCAGCGAATCCGCGTCCTGCTGATAGTTGGGCTGGGGAGGCGGATAGCCGGGTTGCGGGGACGGATAGTTCGGCGGGGGGGAGATCGCCGGCGCCGCCGGAGGTGAGTAGGCCTGCGGCTGGGCCTGGATTTGGGGCTGCTGCTGCGGCTGCTGGCTTGACGCGATCGGCACCACGGCCTGCTGTTCCTGCAGCTGGGCCGGCGTCCCGGGCGCCGCGGCCTGTAGATCCGCGACGGCGGAACGCGCGGCGTCGATGAGCTTGCGCATCTCTTCCTGCATTTCCGGGGTCGACGCCATCGTGCTGGCGGCTTGCGACGAGGAAGACTGCACAGTGTGCTGCTGCTGCTGCCTCGTGTCGCCTGGGCGGTCGGAGCTGAAAGGCACCACGACGACCTGGCGCACTACGTTCTCGCCGCCTCCCCGCTGACCGCTCATCAAGGGGTCCTTGACGACCGGCATCATGCTGTCCGACCCTGCCGGCACGAATCGAGCTTTGACCGGGTCGAACAGGTCCTGGTTGACCTGGACCCCGTAGAAAGCCGCCTTGTCAAGCGAGGTTGGCACGTAGCCGGTCGCGTTGTACTCGAGGCGCAGGTCGTTGCCCATTCCGAGCAGGAAGATGTCGCGAAGAATGGCTCCGTTCGCGTCGTAGCCGACGACCTCGGCGATCTGCGCCACCTTGCGGCGGCCGTCGGGCATGCGGGCCTGGTGGACGATGAGGTTGACAGCCGAGGCGATCTGAGCGCGGACGGCCTCGAAAGGAATGTCGATCGAGGCCATCATCACCATCGTCTCGAGGCGGGAGAGCGCGTCCCTTGCGGAGTTCGAGTGGATGGTCGACATGCTTCCGTCATGGCCCGTGTTCATGGCCTGCAGCATGTCGAGGGCCTCGGAGCCTCGCACCTCGCCGACCAGGATCCGGTCGGGGCGCATTCGGAGGCTGTTGCGCAGGAGCTGCCGGATGGTGAGCTCACCCTTGCCTTCGACGTTGGGCGGCCGGTGCTCGAGCGCGATGACGTGCGGATGGTCGATCTGCAGCTCGGCCGCGTCCTCGATCGTGATCACGCGCTGGTTGTGCGGGATGAAGCGGGCGATCACGTTGAGGGTTGTCGTCTTGCCGGAACCAGTGCCGCCGGACACGAGGATGTTCATGCGGCCGAGCACGGCGGCCTCCAGGAACTCCGCCATGGCGGGGCTGAGGCTTCCCTCCCGAGTGAGGTCCTCCATGCCGAGCACGGCATCCTTGAACTTGCGGATCGTAAGCGCGGCGCCGTGTATCGCGGCGGGGCGGATGATCGCGTTCACACGGCTTCCGTCCGGCAGCCGGGCATCGACCATCGGGTTCAACCCGTCGATGTGCCGGCCCGTGGTCGCCACCATGCGGCGGATTGTCTCCAGGAGCTGGTTCTCGTCCTCGAACCGCACGTCGGCCTTGGTCAAGACGCCGCGCCGCTCGATGAAAACCTGGTCCGGGCCGTTAACCATGATCTCGCTCACGGAGCGGTCGTGGAGCAGGCCGTCGAGCGGACCGTAACCGACCGCGGCGCGAAGGATGATGTCGGCCAGCGCCGACTTCTCCTGCGAGTTGAGCTCGATCCCGTCTTCTGCGAGGAACCGATCCAGGTGGGTGCGCACTGCGCGCGAGAACGCCAGGGTGTCGCCGGTCGTCAGTCCGACATCGCGGATGAGCGCCAGGCGGTCGCGAAAGTCGTTCGCGAGCTTGCCGAGGTCGCGGCCGGACCTGGCGGCGGCCTCGACGATGTCGGAACGACGGCGTTGCGGTTGCGCGGTCGTTGTGGGCGCGGCCCACATGTCGACGTACTGCATCTCCAGGATCGACGAAGACGCTGCCAGCGCGGGGATCACCCGCTGGCGTTCTGTCAGGCGGATCTTGATGGCGACTCCCTGGCTGTCGGGCGCCTGCCCTGGGTCGATGTAGGCGGCGATCCACTCGCCGTCGCGGAAGCGAAGGATGGCTTTTCGCGCTGGACTCTTGTCGCCAGGGTCGGCCTCGAGGTTGGGATCCTCGACCGAGCCGAAGACCACGTACTTGATGTCGCGGGCTGGAACCCATCGAGGGCGGTCGGCGTCGGCGGGGTTGTAGATCGGGAAGCCCTGTGTATCCAGGTCGCGAACGTCCGACTCGCCTTCCTCCAACCCGCCGTCGAGGCGATGGACTGTGACCTTGAAGCGAGGCGCGCGCTGCGGCGCGCCGTTCGACGCCGGCACGGGCGTGGGCTCCGGTGCCTGTTCAGGAATCTCCGGCGAGGTTGTGATGACCTCGCTCATGCGATGGGCTCCGCGGGCATGCTCCGTATCACGGCTGTTGGCTTGGCGGATGCTAGCACCGGGTTACCGAGACTCCATTCATTTATCTCAACCAAACCTTTCGGGCGGCCGGCGGCGGTCCAGTACCCACTTGGATCCAGGCATTCGCTTGGCCACGCCCTTCACCTCGGCCGCGCGCGCGGCCAGGGCGGCGGCGCTGGCGTAACGGCCGGGCTCCGCGATCACGATGCCGATCGACACCGAAACCAGAGGCGCGCGCAGGGTGTTGCCATTGCGTTCTTCGAACTCGATCCAACCGCGCTCCCTGTCCACTGGGTCGTACAGCGCCGGCACCGCTTCGTCGAAGCGCTTCGTGATGGCGGACGCGAGCGTCTCGGCAAGGCCGGGGTCGGTCAGGATCACGAAGTCGTCGCCGCCCACGTGTCCGGCAAAATGCCGGGGCGAATAGTTTTCCTCGAGGACCTCAAGGACGATCGTCGCCAGCGTCTTGATGACGTCGTCGCCCCGCAGGAACCCGTAGTGATCGTTGTAGCTCTTGAATGCGTCGATATCCGGGTAGAGGCACGCGAACCTCTCGCCGCTCGTGAGGCGCAGGCCCATCTCCCGCAGGATGTCGCTGTTGCCGCTCATGCCCGTCAACGGGTTGAGGTCGCGCGTGGTGGTAGACCGGCTCATCACCGCGCGCAGGCGCGCGACCAGCTCCTCCGGGATGAAGGGCTTGGTCACGTAGTCGTCGGCGCCCGCGAGCAGGTGCTCGACCTTGTCCTTCAACGAGCTACGCACAGTCAGAAAGACGACGGGAATCAGGCGGGTCCGGAAGTCGCCGCGGATCTCGGCCAGGATCTGGTCTCCGGTGGTGTCGCCGAGCATCAGGTCGAGCAGGATGATGTCCGGCCGCCACTCCACGGCCGCGCCGTGCGCGGACCTGCCGTTGCCGATCGGAACGCATTCGAAGCCGGCCCTTTCCAGGACACGCCTGACCAGCCGAAGGACCTGTTCGTCGTCGTCGACCACCAGGACGAGCTCGCGATGAGGCGGCGTCGTGCGGATGGTCGGTTCGCTCGACGCGCCGACCTTGTTCGCTACGTTCACGACACGGTCGACTCGGGGGTGGGTTGAACGGGCCGCCGCAGTTTTTCGGTCATCGCGATCGCGCGTTCCGCGGCGGATCGAACCTCGCCGATGTCGGTCTTGACCGCCTCCGCATCGCCGGTTTCCTCAGCGATCAGCTCGCTGTAGTTGATGATCACCGCCAGCAGGTTTCGAAAGTCGTGGATGAGTACGCGCCAGGCCTCGTCCGAGAGCTCTCCGTCCGGGCTCAAAGCCTTTTCACCAGCCGCCACCGGTTGACCTCGCCATCGCGCTTGTAAAGAAGGTCGTCGAGCAGCCAGCGGGCCATCGGGAGACCGCGGCCCTCTTCGCTGGTCGGGTCAGGCATCGCGCGTAAGAGCACCTCCTCCACCGCGGGCCCACCGTCGACGAAAAGCGCGTGGGCGGTGTCATCTTCCATCCAGAGCCGGTATTCGACCGGTGGATCGGTGCCGGACGGCCGCCCGTGGGTGAGGACGTTGGCGCCGATCTCCGCCAGGGCGATCTCGAAATGCATGAGGTTGCGGTCGTCCTCGCCGCGCCCAGTCGATTGGCGCAGCTTTTTGATCGATTCATGAAGCGTGTCCAATCCTTCATCGAGATGGCTGAGCGTGGCGTTGAACTCAAAAGGTTTCGAGTGACTCGCCACGGTCAGAAGCCAGTCAGGGCTTCCTCTACCGTTGCGTAGTAAGGAAAAACCCGGTCGAGCGTGGTCAGCTCGAGCACCACACGAACTTGCTGGTTGGGGGCGGCGAGCCGCAGGTCGCCCTGCGAGCTTCGGATCTGCTTCAGCGCCGAGATGACAGAGCCCAGGCCGGTGCTGTCGACGAAGCTGACCCCCTCCAGATCGATCACTACCCTCGGCTTCTCGCTCTTCACGGCTTCGCCGATCGCGTCCTTCAATGCGGGGGCTCCGGCCACGTCCAGGCGCCCGGTCGGAGCGACGACGGTGACCCCGTTGTCGATCTGACGCGTCTGTACCTCGAGACTCACTTAATGCTCACCCAGCACGGGGGCTCACTATAGGTCACCCAGGATCGAGTTGAGCCTCTCTACACTGCTGGGCGTGACGCCTCCGGGGCTGCAGCGCCTCTTGATCGTGGATGACGAACAGGCGCTGGCCAAGCTGATGGAGCGCACCCTGCGCAGCCGCGGGTTCGAATCCGATGTTGCGTTCAACGCAGCCGAGGCCAGGAGCCTCTTCGAGGCAAGCGACTACGCGCTCGCCTTGCTCGACGTGCGCCTGCCCGACGAGTCCGGTTACGGGCTGCTCGAGGAGCTTCGCGCGAGGCGGCCGGACACTGCCGTGGTGATGATCTCGGGCGTTGACGATCCCGAGCTCGGCAGGGCCGCCCTGGAGCATGGGGCGTACGCGTACATGGTGAAGCCGGTCGGCGCGACCCAGCTTTATTTGACGGTGGTCAACAACCTGAAGCGCCGCAGCCTCGAGCTGGAGCATCGGGCCACCCTCAAGCGGATGGAGGGGATGCTCGATGAGCGGGCCGACCAGATGCGCCGGGCCATCGAGCTCCAGGCTGGAATGCTGCCCGCCTCCCCTCTCAACGAAGACGGGTTCGAGCTTGCCGCCCACTTCACTGCGGCCAAGGAGATCAGTGGAGATTTCTACGACTGGTACCGGCAGGACAACGGCCACCTGGTCGTCACGCTGGGCGATGTCATGGGCAAGGGCCTGCCGGCAGCTCTGATGATGGCCACCGCGCGCGCCGCGCTGCGCGCTTCGGCGGGGATCGAGCAGCTCGACGACGGTGTCAAGCGCGCCTCCGAGGTGATGAGCGCGGCCCTCGAGGTAAACCACGCTTATGTGACGGCTTTTCACGCCGTGTACGAGCCGATGTCGGGCTTGCTTCGTTACGTGGATGCGGGTCACGGGCACGCGCGCCTGCTGCGCGGCGCGACCGGACAGGAGACTCTGCCTTTGCGCAGCGCGCCGATCGGCATCTTTCCGGACACCCAGTTTGTCGTCGGGACTGCGACCTTGAATCCGGGCGACGCGCTGGTGGTGTTTTCAGACGGGCTGCTGGATCTCCGGCCCGACCTCGCGACCAAAGATGTGCCGCTTCCATATGAGTCGCGGCGGGCGGGAAGCGCGCAGGAGCTGGTGGACATCCTGGCGCAGGGATCGAAGGGTCGGGAATTGTTCGACGACGTGACGGTGCTCGCGCTCAAGCGAGTCTGAGGAGTTGCCATCTGGCCATTTGTGCCCGAATGGCCCGTAAGACCACCCCCGGACAGGGCCGTTCGTGCCCGAATGGCCCATGGACCACCCCCGGACACAGCCATTTGTGCCCGAATGGCCGTGTTCAGGAACTTACACCGTTTTTGGCAGGGCGATCCAGCGTTCCAGTAGGGCTGCCACGACATGCAGCTTTACTGGTTTCGAGATGTAGTCGTCCATGCCTGCGGCCAGGCAGCGTTCGCGGTCGCCGGCCAGGGCCGCGGCCGTCATCGCGATGATCGGAACATGGCGGCCCGCGGGCTCTCCCGTCCTGATCAGGCGGGTCGCTTCGTACCCGTCCATCTCCGGCATCTGGCAATCCATCAGGACGGCGTCGTACTGGAGCCCTTTCAAAATGTCCACGGCCTCCGCGCCGTTGGCCGCGACGTCGGCCCTATAGCCCAAGCGCTCGACCATCCTGACGGTGACCTTCAGGTTGGCCGCGTTGTCTTCCACGACGAGGACGCGCGACCACTGGCGGGCCTGGTCGGGCGGGCCGACCTCCACAGCTGCGCCCGGCGCCTCGGACCGAGTTGATCGCTCGGCGAGCAGCGTGTGGAGGACGTCGAACAGCTGCGAAGGACGCACCGGCTTGACGAGCTCCGCGTCGACGCCGGGCACGGGCTCCTCGGATTGCCCCGCGGAGGTGAGGAGGATCACCACCAGCTCTTTCAGACGCTCGTCCGCGCGGATCTGGCTCGCCACCGTCCGCCCGTCCATGCCCGGCATCATCATGTCGACGATCGCGACGTCGAAGCCGTCGTCGCCGTGTGCCGCGACCTGCATTTCCTGCAGGGCCTCGGGACCGCTCTCGAAGCTTCGCTCACGCAACCCCCACGACTTCAAATAGCGCTCGAGGATCGCGCGATTCGTGTTGTTGTCGTCGACGACCGCGACAAAGGTTCCGGCGAGGCTGACCGGCGCCTGAGCTGCTCGCCTCTTTCCGCCGGCTTCGCGGAAGAGGGCCGTGAACCAGAAGCGGCTTCCGGCCCCTTTTTCGCTCTCGACGCCAATCTGGCCGCCCATGAGCTGCGTGAGCATGCGTGCGATCGCCAGGCCGAGTCCCGCTCCGCCGTGCCTTCGGGTCGTCGAGCTGTCCACCTGCGAATAGGTCGAGAAGACGCGAGCCTGCTCCTCGGGGGTGAGCCCGATGCCGGTGTCGGAGACTTCGAAGCGGATCAAAAGGCCAGGGCCTGTGTTCTCGTGACGGCGCGCGCGCACGACCACCTCGCCGGTGTCTGTGAACTTGACCGCGTTGGCGATGAGGTTGATGAGCACCTGGCGCAGGCGCCCTGGGTCGCCGATCGCGCTCTCGGGTACGAACTCCCCGACATCCAGCACCATCTCGATGCCCTTGTTCGCGGCGGCCTCGGCGAAGAGCTCCACGGCTTCTTCCATCACGTGCTTGGGGCCGAAATCGATGGCCTCCAGGCGCACGCGTCCCGCCTCGATCTTCGAGAAATCGAGGATGTCGTTGATGATCTCGAGCAGGGCGTCGCCGGAGGTGCGCACCGTCTCGACGTACTCGCGCTGCTCGGGCGTCAGCTCCGTGTCCAGGAGGAGTCCGGTCATACCGATGACGCCGTTCATCGGAGTCCGGATCTCGTGGCTCATGGTGGCGAGGAACTCCGACTTGAGACGGGTCAGCTCCTGCAGCTCCTGGTTGGTCTGCGAAAGGTCGGCGAGCAGCTCGGACTTCGCGAGCTCGGCCTGCGAGGCGGCGGTGCGGTTGGTCTCCAGCTGGATGACGACGCGGCGCACCAGCACGCCGAAGGCGATGAGCAAGAGCGCCTCGAGCGAGGCGGCCGCGGGGTCGCCCGCCGCGGGGGTGACGATGGTCACCAGGACCAGGTCGGCGACGGCGAGCGCGGCGCCCACGGCGAACTCGACCGTCGTGTAGTAGAGCGCGAGAAAGATCAGAGGAAGAAGGACGAACGGAAAGGCGCGCACGATGCTCAGCCCGAACTGGACCTCGAGCGCGAAGGCGACCGCCAGCCCGCCGATGGGCGACACGGCATGGAGGTATCGCGGTATCCGTTCCCAGGGCAGCAGCACGAGCGCGCTCGCGAGCGCGGTCAGCACGATCGAGATGCCGAGGCCGAACTCCGACATGCCCCACAGCGGATAGAGCGCCATGCCGAACCCGACGACCACCGGCAGCGCGGTCACGATGCCGCTGCGGGAGGGGATGTCGACCTGGGCCAGCGGGGCGAGGACGAGGATGATCCCGATGGCGCCGGCGCCGGCCAGCACCGGGGAGGCGATCACTCCGGCGTAGCCGTGCAGGCTGACGAGACCGACGATCGCGAGCCCTAGGAACGGATAGACGCGACGGCTCAGACCGTCGGCTTGCAGCGGCGTGGTGGGGGCGTTCAACTTCAACAGCCGGGCGCTCAGCTTACGGTGTCCCGCTCCCGACGGTCCTTGGACCTTCGCGTCCTAGACGGGCGGGCGCCGTCTCACCCCACGGAATCTGGCGATTCCGCGGGGACCCCGAGAAGGGCGCTGAAGCCGGCGTCAAGGGGCCCGACGCCGCGTCGCCGCCCCCGCGACCACGACGCGGGGACCCCGCAGGAATGCGCTCCTGGCGGCGCCACCCTTTCCTTGGCTCCGCCCGTCGAGGCCGCGAATCTCGGGCGCACGGTCGGGAGCGCGACACCTTCGCTAAGAAGGGCTCGTGCGAAACGGCCGCAGGTACACTTGGCAGCCTGCGCACCTTCCATCCCGCCAGGGGGGGCGAGGTTTTAGAGGTGTTGCCAGCCGCTCGTCCACGGAATGCCCCAAAGCCGTCGTGGACCGTGAGCCTGGTGCGTCGAGCGACGCCCTTTTTCGCCATCGCCGCGGTGTACGCGATCCAGGTCTCGGCCGGTGCTGGTCCCGTGCTGGCGTTCCCCCTTTATCTGACCGTGATTTTGCTGACAGCCCTCCAGCTGAGCCGCGTGGAATCGCTCGCGACCGCCTTCCTCGCAGCCATCGCCATCCTTGTGCCGTCGGTGGTCGGGGGCGACCTGGCGCCGGCGCTTCTCCTCGCGATCGTGCTGCTGGTCGCGGCGTTCGCGATCACCGAGGTGGTGCGCCAGGTCCGCGCGACGGCGGACAGGGCTCAGCGGCAGTCGGAAGAGATCGCGGCCAGCGAGGAGCGGCTGCGGTTGATGCTCGAGGCCGCGATGGTCGGCCTGGCGCTGGTCGACGGCGAGGGGCGGTGGATCCAGGTCAACGAAAGGCTGGGCACGATCCTTGGCCGGCCCCAGGCCGAGCTCCTGCAGCTGCCGCTCGAGGCTGTCACCGCCGAGAAAGATCGCGCGGTGCTCAACGAAGCTCTTGCCCTGCTGCGCAGCGGGGACATCGTCAGGTGGGAGGCGGAGCTGAGCCAGGTGCGCGGTGACGGCACCCGGGTGCCGGTCGCGATCGCGATCGGGGCGGCGCCCGGCTACGTTCCCGGCGAGCCGCTGCTGCTCGTCCAGGAGAGCGACATCTCGGCGCGCAAGCGTCTCGATGGGCTCCGTGACTGCCTGGTCTCGGTCAGGCACGTGATTGTCGGTGGCCTGACCTGGGAGCAGTCGGTTCCGCAACTTCTCAGCAGCCTGTGCGCATACCTCGACCAGGACCTGGCCCAGTTCTGGGTCGCGGATCCCGAACGGCAGGCGTTGCGGGTGCGGCATTTCTGGCATCGCGATGAATCGACCTTTGAACCTCTCCGGAATCAGAGCCGCGCTGCCTCGATTCCGCTCGGAGTCGGGCTGCTCGGCCGGGTCTGGCAGTCGGGCGTCGTCGCGGCGATCGAAGACCTGTCGGAGGGCGGCGACTATGCCAACGTCGACGTCGCGCGTGTGGCCGGCCTCAAGTCGGTGATCGCTTTCCCAGTGGTCGACGGCGGAGCGGTGATCGGCGTCGTCGAGCTGCTCGCCGGGCACTCGCGCAAGATCGAGGACGACGAGGTCACGATGCTGTCCACCGTCGGAGTCGAGATCGGACAGTTCGTCCGCCGCTCCGACACCGCGCAGGCGCTGCGGCGAAGCGAAGCTGATCACCGGGCGATCTTCGAGCGGTCGCCGATCGGCATCGCCCGGATCAGCGGCGATGGCGACCTGGTCGAAGCCAACCCGGCGCTCCTCGCGATGCTGGGGCACGATTTCCAGGCGATGCGGGAAAGCGCGTGGCCCGACCTGCTGCGCGCGTACGACCAGGCCGCCGCTCGCCAGCGCGGGGCGCCTCTGTTGGCCGGCATCGCGACGGGCGCAAGCGTCCAGGTGCGCGCATCGACAGGCGCAAGCAAGTGGTTGTGGCTGCAGCTCACCGCGACCTCGATCCCCGACTCAAACGGCCGTCCCGAACACCTGCTGGTGATGATCGAGGACGTGACGACCGTGCGCGAGACGTCGGACCAGCTTGCTGAAGCCCTCGAATCGCAGCGCAGCGCGAACGCCAACCTCGAGAAGCTCGACCATACCAAGACCGAGTTCCTCTCCATCGTGAGCCACGAGTTCCGCACTGCGTTGACCGGAATCCAGGGCTTCAGCGAGCTCATCCGCGATGGCGGCCTGGAACCGGACGAGGTGCGGGCTTACGGCGGCTACATATTCAATGACGCGGACCGCATCAACCGCCTGATCGGAGACATGCTGGATCTCGACAGGATGGAGTCGGGCCGCATGAGCATGCGTTCGGGCGATGTCGACATCAACGAGGTCCTGACCGAAGCGATGGCGCGGGCCGGGACCGGCGTGACCCAGGTCGAATTCAAATCAGACCTCGACCCGCGCTTGCCGATCGTCGCGGGCGACCGGGACAGGTTGATCCAGGTGGTCAGCAACCTGGTGAACAACGCGATCAAGTACTCGCCCGACGGTGGCACGGTGACGCTCTCCACCCGGTCGGAGGGAGGTTATGCCCTCGTGAGCGTGGCCGACACCGGCCTGGGCATCCCGCCGGACGAGATCGGCCACGTCTTCGAGCGATTCCGCCGCGTGCGCAGCGGAGCCGCGCAGTCGATTCCCGGGACTGGCCTGGGCCTCACGATCGTTAAGCAGATCGTGGAGATGCATGGAGGCAAGATCTGGGTCGAGAGCGCGGTCGGCCACGGGTCGGCTTTCCACTTCACGGTTCCCCTCGCGGCGGAGAACGTCACTCCGCTGCAGCGACGGCATGCCTGACGCGACGACAGCGGGTGCGTCTGGATCCTTCACGGTGCTGGTGGCGGATGACAACGACGTCGCCCAGCGCCTTTGCAAGCGTGTCCTCGAGAAGGCGGGCTACGTGGTGCTGATCGCAGCGGACGGCCTTCAGGCGGTCGATGTCGCGCTCGCTCAGCGCCCGTCGATGATCCTGATGGACGTCGCGATGCCCGGGATCGACGGCCTCGAGGCGATGCGGCGCATCAAGGAAGCGATGCCGACGATGCCGATCGTGATCGCGAGCGCGCACTCGATGGCCAGTGACCGGGAGCGCTTCCTCGCGGCCGGCGCGGACAACGTGCTCAGCAAACCGTTCAGGCTTGCGGACCTCGTCGCGATCGTCGGGACGCTGGTGAAGCAACCATGAAGGACCTCACCGGGACGAGGATCGGCCAGTACGAGATCGTGGAGCGCCTCGGCGGCGGAGGGATGGCGGTTGTCTACCGCGCGGTGCAGCAACCGCTGGGTCGCGAGGTGGCGTTGAAAGCCCTCTCGTCCGAGCTGTTCCAGGACGACGGGTTCGTCAAGCGCTTCGAGACCGAGGCCAAAACCCTCGCCAAGCTCGATCACCCCAACATCCTCCCGATCTACGACTTCGAGCTGACCGACGGCGTGGCTTACCTCACTATGCCGCTGATCCGGGGCGGGACTCTGCGCGACATCCTGAACCGCGGCCCGCTCGACACCCTCACCGCGTGGCGGTACCTGCGTGAGATCGGCGACGGTTTGCAGCACGCGCACGACGCGGGGATCGTCCACCGCGACCTCAAGCCGACCAACGTCTTGATCCACGCGGACGGCCGCGCGATGCTGGCCGACTTTGGATTGGCGCGGGGCGCGGGCCAGCCGACCCACCTCACCACGATCGGGCTCGCGATCGGAACGCCCGGCTACATGGCGCCGGAGCAGGTCATGGGACACGACGTGGACAAGCGCGCGGACATCTATGCGATGGGCGTCCTGACCTTCGAGATGCTGACGGGCCGGCTGCCGTTCATCGGGTCCAACCGCATGGAGGTCGCCTACTCGACGGTCAACGCGCCGATTCCGTCGGCCGTGAAGCTGAACGCAGCTCTTCCGGACGAGCTCGACCAGCTTCTCGCCAAGGTGCTCGCGAAGGATCCCGCGCAGCGCCCGCAGACGGTGCGCGACCTGCTCGGGGTGATGGCGCGGTTGCCTCAGCGTCGCTCGCAGGTCCCGGCATCGGCCGCGATTGCGGCGGGTGGTGCGGCCGCGACGGCCGGGGTGGGGACGGCGCCGGCGCGCCCGGGCCTCACCGTCGAACCGACGACCGCGGCGAACAACTTGCGGGTGGTCGCCCCGCCCGCTCCAGCGCCTCCTCCGCCGGCGCTGCATGGCTCGCCGATCCCGACCCCCACAGGCGTTGGTGGCTCAGCGATTCGGACCCTCGAGCTGATGGGCGTGCGCGCGTCGCGTGCCCGTGGGCGTTTCATCCTGAACTCCCACGTGAGCAACCTGGTCCACGTCGCGCGCGACGTGACGGGCGACCGCTGGCCTGAAATCGCGTATGCCGCCGGCCTTGTGCAGTACGTCGAACAGGACCCGCCGCACGACGATCAGCTTTCTTCGCCGGTGGAATCCCTGAGCCGCCTGAACGAAGCCTTCGAGACCGTCTACGGTCCCGAGGCCGAAGACATGATCCGCACGTGGGGACGCCGAGCCACCGAGCTCTGGCTCGCTGAAGGGCGGCACGGAATGGGCGGGCCGCGGCGCCTCGTTCCAGGTCGCCAGCGCAAGCTGGCCGGGGTCGTGAAGGGGTTCACCGAAGCGATGGACAACGTGCGAGGAGAGCACACGCATGCATGGCTGCAGGTGGACGAGCACCAGTTCTGGCTCGTCAACTTCTCGAACATGTTCGCCCTGGGGCGCATCAAGACAGTTAAGTCGTGCCACGTCTGGACGGCCACCATCGAGACCATCCTCCGCTGGGCCGGCCTCGCCAACGATTGGTACGTGGAGGAGGTCGAATGCGGCTCGGTGACGGGGACATTTGACTGCGTCTTCGCGATTCGCTCGGTCGAGACTTAAGGGCTCAGCAGCCGGGCTCCAGGAAGCACTTTCGAGACCGAAAGAGCGGTGACCAAAGTCACCCCTTTTTGTTTCGCCGGTTGTTACGCCACTCGGTTTAAGATCGATTTCGCCGGGGTGTCTCGGCTTTTCCAAATCGCCCTCCCTCCTTTCTGAAGGTCCTTCACCGACGGGTGGGGGACCTTCTCTGAGCCTGGCCTCTCCACCTTGTGGGGAGGTGGCGCGCAGCGCCGGCGGCAGGTACGCCCGCCTGGGGAGGAAGATTCTCCTTGTGAGATTCGCGATCGACGTCACGGCTTGCTGGCGGCCGCAGCGCGTGGGCATGACCACCGTCGCGATCGAGCTGTCGAAGGCGCTTGTGGCACACAGAGGAACGGATTACTTCGTCCTTTTGTGCAGCCGCGAACGGCCCGCCGACCTGGCGGGTCTCGACTGCGAGGCAGTCCTGTCGCCTTACCGGCACGAGGTCAACCTCAAGTCGCGGTGGCTCCCGGCTGTCGAATCGCAGGTGGAGAGCGACGCGATCCTCTACCCGTACTGGCCGAGCCCGCCCTTTCGCCGCCACGATGCGCCTCCGGCCGCCATCTTCGTCCACGACCTTGCCTTCCGGCTGCGACCGAAGGAAGTGCCGTGGCAGCAGCGTGCGTACCTGGGCACGATCCTCGGGCCGGCGCTGCGCAACGCGGCCGCGGTGCTGGTGCCGTCGGAGTCGACGCGGCGCGACCTGCTGGACCTCTACAAGGTGCCCGGCCTGGAATCGAAGATCGACGTGATCGCCGAAGGTCTTCCGCCAGCGGTTGCCGCGGGCGCGCTGCCCGAAGGACTCGAGCCTGGGTTCATCCTCGCCGTCGGGACCGTGGAGCCTCGCAAGAACTATCCGCGCCTGCTCGCCGCGTTCCGGCAGCTGCGCGGAAGGCATGGCTCATTGCCGTTCATCATCAACGGGCGGCCCGGCGTGCCCCAGCTCGTCATCGCTGGCCGGCCGGGCTGGGCATACGGCGACACGCTGGAGCGGATCGCTGCCGAGCCCGGCGTCCGCTACCTCGGGCATGTCGATGAGCCGACGCTCGCCGCTCTGTACGAGTCGGCTTCTGTCCTCGCCTTCCCGAGCCTCTACGAGGGCTTTGGGCTGCCACTGCTGGAAGCCATGTCGCGCGGCGTACCGGCGGTGATCGGTGACGCGGGCGCGCTGCCGGAGCTCGCGCTTGAAGCCGCGATCGCCGTGAAGGCTGACGACGTCGATGCAATCGCGGGTGCGCTCGAACGATTGCTCGCCGACACACAGCTCCGACAGAAGCTCGGCGACGAGGGGAAGCGCCGGGCCGCCGAATTCACGTGGGACCGCGCGGCGGAACAGACGCTGGCGGTACTGCGCCGGGTCGGAACAGCCATCCATCGTAAAGTCGCCTAGATGTCTGAGCGAATCCCTGTCGTTGTGCTCTTGTCTGGACATCGGCATGAATACCTGCACCTGGCGCGCCCGCTGCTGAGGTCGCTCGAGGCTACGCACCACTTCAACGTCGAGGTGGTCACCGACGCAAAGGAGCTGCCCTTGCAGAAGACGAGGGTTCTGCTGGCGGCGAGCGATCACGCGCTGCAACCGGGCCAGGCCTCACAGCTGACGGATTTCGTTCGCTCCGGCGGCGGTCTCGTGCTTCTGCATGGCACGCTCGCGACATGGGCCGATGGTGGCGACCTGTCGGAGCTCGCGGGTTGGGCGCCCACCGGGCCGGGCCCGCTGACCGAGCTCGTCGTCCGGCCGGATCCTTCGCACGCTTTGACCGCGCGCCTTGGCGCCGAGCTGCAGGTGCACGACGAGCTGTACTTTTCCGAGGGCCCTCCCGCCGGCGCGTCGGTACTCCTGCGTGCGAGCTGGCGCTTCACCGAGCAGGTCGTCGCGTACGAGCGCGGCTTCGGCGATGGTCATTTCGTCCACGTTGGGCTCGGCCACGATCGCTCGACCTATGAGCTGGAAGGTTTTCAGAAGCTCATCCAGAGGACGCTGATGTTCGTCGCCAGACGCGCGCCCGCGCCTTCTATCGGCGTCGGCCTCATCGGTTACGGCGCCATCGGCCAGGCGCATGCAGCGTCGATCACGGCCACGCCCGGCCTGCGTGTGGCCGGCGTGTGCGACGTCTCGGAGGAGCGCCGCCAGGTGGCGGCTCGCGAATGGTCGGTGCGCACGCATGCGCGCGTCGAGGATCTGCTGGATGACCCCGAGGTGGGGCTGGTCGTGGTCGGGACTCCCCCGAGCATTCACTCTGACTCCGTGATGGCGGCGCTACGGGCGGGAAAGCACGTCGTGTGCGAGAAGCCCTTCGCACTTCGCGTCGATGAGGTCGATCGCATGATCGACGAGGCGACGGCGCGCGGCCTGGTCCTGACCGTGTTCCAGAGCCGGCGCTGGGATCCCGATTACCTCGCGCTGCGAGACGCCGTGCGCTCGGGACGGATCGGCGAACCGTTCTACATGGAATCGTTCATCGGCGGCCACGAGCATCCCTGCGATTTCTGGCACAGCCACGAGCCCATCTCAGGTGGAACGATCTACGACTGGGGCTCGCATTACTTCGACTGGATCCTGCAGCTGTTCCCGAACCCGGTTCGCACCGTTTCCGCGCAGGCGCACAAGCTGGTCTGGCACGACGTGACCAACTCTGACCAGGTGCGCGTCGACCTCACGTTTGCGGGCGGCGCCCAGGCGAACTTCCTGCAGTCGGACATCGCGGCGGCCCGCAAACCGAAGTGGTACCTGCTGGGCACGCACGGCGCGGTGGTCGGCGATTGGCAGGCGGAAGCCGTCCCCGCTGATTTCCCCGCGCGCGTCAAGGTTTTCCGCCCCACCGCGGGCGGTACCAACGAGGAGCTGCTCGCGCTCGCGCCTCGGGATGACCACGGGTTTTACAGGAACCTGGCCGACCGCCTGGCGTGGGACGAGGCGCTGGCCGTCACCCCGGAGCAGGCTCGCCGCACGGTGGCCGTGATGGAAGCCGCGACGCACTCGATAGCACGTGGCGGCGCACAGCTAGAGGTCGACATATAGAGGATCGCGTAGGGTGGGGCTCGCTTGGCGCCGCTCGCATCGCGGGTGGAGCGGTGCTTCCGGCGATCGCCGCCTCCCGCAACGGCCGCGTGGTGGCGATCGCGAGCCGCGACCCGGAGCGCGCGAGGCAGATGGCGGATGGATTCGACGGAGCGCGCGCGGCCGCCTCGTACGATGCGCTTCTCGACGACCCGGAGATCGACGCGGTCTACATCCCGCTCGTCAACAGCGACCACAAGCCGTGGACCATCCGCGCGCTCGAGGCGGGCAAGCACGTGCTCTGCGAGAAGCCTCTGGCGTTGAATGCGGCGGAGGCCGAGGACATGGCCGCCGCGGCGCAGCGCTCCGGCAAACACCTGATGGAGGCGGCCATGTACCGGTTCCATCCACGCACACGCGCTTTCATCGAGTCCCTGGTGGATCCGATCTACGTGCAGGCAAGTTTCGGGTTCACGCTCAGGGAAAAGACGGATTACCGATTGGTGTCCGCGATGGGCGGAGGCGCGCTGCTCGACGTCGGGTTCTACGTGGTGAGCGTCGCGCGGTGGATTCTCGGCGAACCATCAGAGGTGCTGGCGCGCTCCCGGCTGCGCGGTGGAACAGACATGACGACCAGCGCGCTGCTGCAGTTTCCCGGCGGCGAGACAGCGTCGGTGTGGGCGAGCTTTGAGTCCGCGGAGGACCAGGAGCTGACTGTCGTCACACGCCAGGGCGCATTTCGTATCGGGCGGCCGTTCAACTGGCCGGATGAGGTCGATCAATACCAGGTCATGGTCGAGTCGTTCGGCGACAGCGTTCTGCACGACCGGCCGGTGGAAGTCCCGCTCAGCGAGTCGATCGCGAACATGAGGGTCCTCGACCGAATCAAATTGGCGGCTACGTCTTAACGAGAGCCTGGAAGCGCGGGTCGTCGTAGAGGACCGCGAGGTCCGCGTGGGTCGGGGCAAACTCCTTGATTGCCGGCCGAGTCGTGAACGCTTCCTCGAGCAAATTCAGGGCGTCGTCCAGACGGCCCTGGTCTGCCCGGATGCATGCGAGGTTGTAGAGGACAACGCCCATGGCGATCGGTGGCGCGGAGAGCTCGCGCATCTCAGACACCGCCTCCTCGAACAACTGAGACGCTCGCTCTCGCTGACCGTTCTCTCGCCAATACTCAGACAGGTGGAGGCGCGGGTGCGTGTAGCTGTTCCGCAGCAAGGCCTCGGCGGTGGTGTTGGCCACGAACCATTTGAATGGGCGATCGCCCAGCTCGCCCGCCAATCCGATCAGCTCGAGGAGCAGCTTCTCCGACCGAGCAGCCGCATCCGCAAGCGGCGTGCCGATGCCGCTCGCGAGCTCGGCGTCGTTGACCTCGTCGACGTCCTCGGGCGGCGCGGTGTACGGCCGCGCGTGGCGAAACTCGACGAGTGCGTCGCGCAAGCGTTCCCGCCACATGCTGATGTGGAACATGACGAGAGCCGCCGGCCAGCCCTTCGGCTGGGTCTCTGATTTGAGCGCCTCAGCGACAAACTCGCGCTCCAGCTCGCGCTGCGACCCTAGCGCCTTGAGGACGTCCGAATCTTGCACCGGCTAGGCCGGGGTCAGATCGGTGGTGCCCGTGCCTTTGATGGTGATCGGCCCCGACATTCCGGGAATTGCGGTCGTCGATGGCCCGGAGAACGTCATCGTTCCGTCGTTTGTCTCGGCGGAGTGCGTCTTGAGGATGCGGTGACCGCCTGGATCCAACCAGGTCGTGACGTCTGAGGTCATGGTGCCCTTGATCGACCCTCCGAACGCGCCGCTTGGGGCCGCCCCGCCGGCTGGGCCGAGGGTGACGTCGATCGAGCCGCTGCTGGTGGTCTCGACCACCGCGGCGTTGACTCCATTCAAGGTTTCATTGCGCAAATACGTGCTGTGAGTGGTGAGATGCACGCTCCCATTGCCACCTGGATTCGCCTGGTCGTAATCCTTGGACCACGTGTCACCGGGCTTGACGGCGTTGCTTGGCAGCACAGATATGACGAACAAGCCGCCGCCCATGCCCGAGAAGGCAAGGAACGGATTTCCGGCGGCGAATTGATTCCCGTTGAGGCTCAGGATGCGTCCGTCGGCGCCGACCTTGAGGTCCACGGTCATGTCAGGGATGCCTGTGGTGGTGTTGCTTACTCCGCCGGTCGTGCTCTTGATCGCGAAGTTGCCGAGCGTCAGCGCGATGTCTGCGGACCCCGCCGAGTCCACGGACACGACCTTGACAGCCTCGTTTGCGCTGATATCGACGTCAGCCGGGAGCGAGACGCCTGACGCCACGATCGTCTGTTTCGTGGTCGAATGAAACGAATATTTGAACGTGTCGCCGCTGTGATAGCCGAGCGACAGCGTCTGCGCCTGAGCCGGCACAGCGCCGCAGGCAAAGGCGAGCAGAGCCAGCAGGGTCAGCCGCCTCATCGACGCAACAGTACGACTAGGGTGTCGTTTTCGCGGCGGTTTCCAGCGATTCGGTTGGCGCGGGCAAGACAGTGGACGAGTCGGGAGGGTAGGCGACCGAGATCGGGATGAGCTGGCGGAAGGTGGCCAGCGCGATAGTCCAATCGGCCAGCATCTTTGAAGCCAGTTCGCTGCCCGTACGAGCGTGATGCTCTTCGACCAGGGCCCTGAGCTCGGGTGCGTCCTCCGGCGGGACCTCCCGCGCGACGACGCTGTCGGCGTTCAGCTGGTTCCAGGATGTGACGTAGGCGACGCCTCCCGTCATGCCCGCACCGGCGTTCCAGCCGACCGGCCCCAGCGCCACCGCTACGCCGCCTGTCATGTACTCGCAGAAGTGGTCGCCGGCTCCTTCCACAACCGCGGTCGCGCCGGAGTTACGCACGCAAAAACGCTCGCCGACCCGTCCCGCGACGAAAAGCCGCCCGCCCGTCGCGCCGTAAGCGATCGTGTTGCCGGCGAGCACCGGTTCGCTCGCGGCGTCGCCGGCAAAGGGCCGGATCGCGATCACGCCGCCGCCCATGCCCTTGCCGACGTAGTCCTGCGCCTGGCCCACCAGGCTGAGGTCGATCCCCTCGTCGAGGAAGGCTCCGAAGCTCTGGCCGGCGCTCCCCGTGTAGTTGCGGGACGCGCCGTGTTGGAGCGCCGCGCCCACGGTCCGGTTCGAGTTGTCGATGGGGCCGCTCATGGGCGGTGGCGCGGGCAGGTCGCCGTTGCGGACCATGGTGCGCCGGCGCGGGAGCTCTCGATCCGTCTGGGCAAGCACATACGAAAGGTCGAGCGTGGCAGTGGCGTCCTGCTCAAGGAGCTCGGCACGGCCGACCACCTCCTGCAGCGATCGAGCGCCGAGGCGCGCAAGGTGATCGCGGACCTCTTCGGCGATCAGGAACAGATAGTTGACCACGTGCTCCGGGCGACCCTCGAATTTCGCCCGCAGGTCTTCTCGCTGTGTGGCGATTCCGGTGGGGCAGGTGTTGAGGTGGCACTGCCGGGCCATGTCGCAGCCGAGCGCGACGAGCACCCCCGTGCCAAATCCGAACTCCTCCGCCCCGAGCAGCGCGGCGATGACGATGTCGCGGCCGTTGCGCAGCCCACCGTCGGTGCGGAGGCTCACGCGCTCGCGCAGCCGGTTGGCAACGAGCACCTGTTGGGTCTCGGCGAGGCCCAATTCCCACGGGGCGCCTGCGTTCTTGATCGACGACAGGGGGGATGCGCCGGTGCCGCCGTCGTGTCCTGAGATGAGGATGTAGTCGGCTTTCGCCTTGGCGACCCCCGCGGCGATTGTGCCGACGCCGGCCTCGGACACCAGCTTGACGCCTATGCGCGCGCGCGGGTTCACGGTTTTGAGGTCGTGGATCAGCTGCGCCAGGTCTTCGATGGAGTAGATGTCGTGATGGGGAGGCGGCGAGATGAGCTGCTGGCCCGGCTGGGCATGGCGCAGGCGCGCGATCAGGTTCGTCACCTTCATCCCGGGCAGCTGGCCGCCCTCGCCCGGCTTCGAGCCCTGCGCGATCTTGATCTCGAGCTCGTCGGCGCGCTTCAAGTACCGCGGGGTGACACCGAATCGCGCCGACGCGACCTGCTTGACTCGGTTGTCCCGCCGGGGACCGCCATCGTCGTCATACATGTCAGGGTCTTCGCCGCCCTCGCCTGAGTTGGAGCGCGCGCCGACCTGGTTCATGGCGATCGCGAGCGCCTCGTGCGCCTCGGGCGAGAGTGCGCCGAGCGACATCGCAGTGCTGACAAATCGCTTGACGATCTCACTCGCCGGCTCGACTTCGTCGAGCGGAACCGGTGCGTCTGAATCCTTGATCTGGATGAGCTCACGCAGCGACTGCGGCCGGTCCATGGACGACAACCGGCGCCACTCTCGGTATGCCTCCTGGTCTCCGGTCTGAGCCGCCTTCTGAGCAGCTTTGACCGCGTGTGGGTTGTACGCGTGGTGCTCGCCGGCTTTGCGGAACCGGACACGCCCGTGGTCGGGCAGGACTTCGGGCCGCGTGCGCGCCAGCCGTTCGAGGTCCTCCAGGTCGGAGCCGCCGATGCGCGACGGCACCGCGGGGAAGCAGAGCTCCATCACCTCCGCACCGAGCCCGAGCGCCTCAATCACCTCGCCCCCGCGATAGCTCATCACGCATGAGATGCCCATCTTCGCCATCACCTTCAAGAGCCCCGCCTCGAGCGCCTTTCGATAACGGATCTCTCCTTCCGGAAACTGCGCAGCGGTCGCGAGGGCGAGGTATGGGTGGACGGCGGTCGCGCCGACTGTGATCAGGCACGCGATGTCGTGCACATCGACCGCGTCGCCGGCGATGCCCACGATGTCCTTCGCCATCCGCACGCCGGTCGCCAGCAGGTGTTCGTGCACCGCACCTACAGCAAGAGCCATCGGCACAGGCAAGCGGTCCGGGCCGGTCCTGCGGTCGCTGAGCGCTACGACTCCATCGACCTTTCCCGCCTCGATCCGCAGGCGGAGCAGCGCGTCGTGCAGCGATTCGTCGGGCGCATATGTCGCATCGAGCACGGTCGCCTGTTCGAGGACCCGCGCCAGCTCGGCCGCGCCGAGCACGGGGGAATCCAGCTCCAGGAGGGTTGAATCGGTCGGAACCGCGGGATGGTGCTGCCGTCGCAGCTCGCGATCGACTCCACCTTCCGGTTCCAGCGTCCCGCGCCGAGGCCCGAGCAAGACGCGCAGCGACATGACGGCCTTCTCGCGCAGGGGGTCGATGGCGGGGTTCGTCACCTGCGCGAACCGCTGGCGCAGGTACCCGTAGAGGCGGCGCGGTGTGCGACCGAGGGATGCGATCGGGATGTCGTCGCCCATCGAGTAGACGGGCTCGGCGCCCGTCTCGGCCATCGCCTCGATCACGAACTTCACGTCCTCGGCGCCCCAGCCGTGCAGGCGGTGGTGCATGGGAAGGTCTTCGAGCGGGTCCAGGTCTTTGTGGTGCCGCTCGACCGGGACGAGGATGCGGTCCGCCAGCAGGCCGTAGTCATGGCGAGCGGCGGCGCGCTCCTTGGCCTCGTCGTTGCGCAGCACAGAGCCGTCGCGGGTGTCGACGAGCAGCATCTGCCCCGGTCCCAGCCGGCCGCGCTCGACGACTGTCTCCGGAGCCATGGTCACGACGCCGGCTTCCGACGCTGCCGCAACAAGGCCGTCGGACGTGCGCTGCCATCGCAGCGGCCGCAGCCCGTTCCGGTCGAGCGCCGCGCCCACCACCACGCCGTCGCTGAACGCCAGCGCGGCCGGCCCGTCCCACGGCTCGAACCGAATCGATTGGTAGCGGTAGAAATCGCGCACCGCCGCGGCGAGGTCTCCGCGACCCTCCCACGCGTCGGGAACCAGGCTCATCAGCGCTTCGGACACTTCCCAACCCTGGTTGACCAGCAGCTCGAGCGCGTTGTCGAGGGACGCCGAGTCGGATCCCTCGGGCCAGATCGCCCCACGGAGCTCTGGAGCGAGCTCGGCCTCTCGCGCCCGCATCCATGCGCGGTTGCCGGTGATGGTGTTGATCTCGCCGTTGTGCGCCAGCATCCGGAACGGCTGGGCGTTGCGCCAGTCAGGCATGGTGTTGGTCGAATACCGCTGGTGGAAGACCGACAGCCGGCTCTCGGTCCCCGGGTCCTTGAGGTCCAGGTAGAAGTCGGCGAGCCGAGTGCCGGCCATGAGCCCCTTGTAGACGAGGGTGCGACTCGAGAGAGAAGGGATATACATGCGAATGCCGTCGGAGTCGGCGCGCTTCTCGGCGCGCCGGCGGACCATGTAGAGGCGCCGCTCGAATTCGTCGGGGTCGATGTCCAGCGGGGCGATGAGACCCTGCCAGATCGCGGGCATCGTGGCCAGCGCCTTCTCGCCGAGAGTGTCCACATCGATCGGGACCTTCCGCCACTCGACCAGCTTCATCCCGCTTGCCGTCAGCGCCTCGGCGACCACGTCTCTGGCTCGCTCGTCCCACTCGAACAGCGCCGCCACCGCGAAGTCGCCGCCGAGCAGGCGCCGGGGGACCTGGATCAAGAGGCCGGCGCCGTCACCACTCTTGCCGTCGGCGTCGAGGCCGCCGCGGTGCGACAGCCGGGCGAGGGCCTGGACGCCAAGCTCCACCGCCCGACGCCCGGATTCGGGCGTGGCGACGAATCCCATGCCGCAGGCCGCCCGGCTCGTAGGCAGGTCCCCCGGCCAGGCAAGGCGCGAACGACGTAGCGCTGGGGGCACGAGGTCCAAGGTAGTGCAGGGGTCCCCGGTCGAGCTAGTGGATTGACACCAAAAGAACCTTTAGAACGTTATGCGGTCCTCACAGCGAATCGGGCCCGAATCGACGAGCCAAAAGGGCACAGTTGGGGAGAATTGAGCCTAGAAGCCCAGGAGGGCTTGCACGCGGAGCGCCACCGCGAGGTTCAGGCGCGTCTCGGGGTCCTCGAGGTCGACCCCGCTGATCTCGCGGATGCGATCGAGCCGGTAGCGGAGCGTGTTCGGGTGCACGCGCAGCTTCTGCGCCGCGTGCTGCTGCTCGCCCGTCTCGAGGTAGGCGCGGAGCGTGGCGACCAGGTTCCCCTTGCGGGAGCTGTCGTGCTCGATAAGCGGCCCGAGATGCCGGCGGCTGTAGTCGACCAGGCGCTCGTCCGTGACCGCGGCGAGGAGCCCGGTGAGGCCGAGCTCGGGCACGGCGATGACCTGGCTCCAGCGCTTGAAGCGAGCGAGAGACTCCATCACGGACGTCACCTCGCGCAGGGCGCCCGCGACACCCGTCGGCGCTTCGGTCGGGCCGCTGAAGCCGACCGAGACGGTGAACCCCGGCTTCCATTCCGCGATCGCCTGCTGGATCTGAAGGCCAAGGGCGTGAGCGCGTACCTGGTAGTCGCCCCCTTCGGTTCCCAGCGGGAGGAGCGCGACCACCTGGTCGGACCGGCCCTGGACCAGTGCGCGCGCATAGCTGATGCGGACGACGGCCGCGACACGGCGCAGGAACTCGCGTTTCAGCGCCTGGATCGCGTCCTCCGAGATCTGGCGCACGCGGTTGAAGCCACGGAAGTCGTCGATGTCGACGAGCATCACGATGTGGCTGCCGTGCAGCGGGTATCCGAGGTGCCGGGCACGCCTCTGGGCCGCGGCGTCGTCTCCATATGTCCCGTGGAGCAGGTCCTCCAGGTACTCGCCCCGGACCCGCCCCTCCACCTCCGACAGCTCGCGTTCCTTGGCCACCGACAGGGCCAGGACCAGGGCAGCCTGCTCGATCGCCATGAAGGCGAGCTCCTCGTTGTGGGGCGGGTGATCCAGGACCGAGATGTAGCCGAGCACCTGTCCGCCCGCGAGGATCGGCGCGATCAAGCGCTCACGCGACATGCCGAGGTGGGGGAAGGCGGGCACCTTGACGGGGCCGCGTTTGGCCTCGACCTCGCGGAGCGTGCGCTGGATCTGCGGGTCGAAGAGCACGCGCTGGGGCGTGCCCTGGCGAGCGATGGTCTCTTTGCGGTGCGGGTCCGCGCTTCCGCCGGCGTGGGCCAGAAGGTGGAAGCTCGCGTCCTCGACCGAGACGGCGCTCTCCAGGAGGTCGGCGAGCGTGCGGCAGATCTCGTTGACCCCCTTGCCGTCGAGCACCAGCTCGGTGAAGCGACGGTGGATCTCGAGCGAGCGCTTGAGGCGCCAGTGCTCGGCGTTGATGATCCGTTCGAGCAAGGGCGCCATCAGGTCGATGAGCTGCACGCCGGGGGCGATCGTGAACAGTGGGACGTGGAGGCGGTCTGCCTCGGTGAGCATCTCTGGCGGCAGCTTCTTGAGGTATGGCATCGGCCGCACGACGAGGCCGACTCCTCCTGAGTCGGCGATCCGGCTGACCAGGCGGATCTGCGCCTCCGCGTCGTCCTTGATGGGGAAGCCGGTCGTGAACATGAGGTCCCCGGCGCGGGGCAGGATCTCGGGGGTCTCCATCAGGCGCACCCACTCGATGGGCCGGTCAAGGCCGTCGGCGCCGGCAACGAGCCTGGCGCCGGCCAGGATCGAGCGCATGGCGTCGCGCACAGTCGGTCGGGGCTGAACCTCGGCTTCAGCCGCCTTCTTGGTCGCCATGGTTCATGACTTTAGGGTGTGCGCGGAGGACAAGCAACCAAAACTAGGCTTGTGCGGCACTCACTAGGAACATGTGGCCGTGGGGCGTAGTTTCATCGGCATGCCATACGAGGAGGCGCCTGCCTGCGACCGGCACGAGTCGAAAGTGCCCATGCAGCTGCGCACCATGCATTCCGATTCGTCCCGGCCTGAGGTGTTGGTCGGGCTGTTCGAGTGCCCTGAGTGCGGGCACGAGCGAAGACTGCCGATCCGTACGAGCGACGCAGCCTAGTCTTCGATCAGCGCACCGCCTGAGCGGGCCTAGTACTTCAGGGTGCGTCCGATCACGCGCTCATAGCGGCGCTTGGTTTCCGGGTTCATCTGACTTGCATTGGCTCCATTGAGGGCACGCCTCAAGGCCGGATTTCGCGGAGCTTCCAGCTCAATGCGGCCGATCAGCTCATTCGCGCCATCTTCGAGCGTGGCCGCGCCGACCAAACCGGTTACGCGATCATCATCGCCACCCAACCGCAGGATCTCGAGCGTGGTCTCCCAGACTGCGTCGACTCTCTTGTGGCGAACCATCTCGTCCATCACCGTGTACGCCCAGCTCGCCCAATGCGTCTCGTCCCTGGCCATGCGCAGCCACCCTCGAACGAGAGCCTTGCGGTCGATCGCGTCGATCAGCTGATCGGTTGAGAGCTCGAGCCCTAGCTCTGCGATCAGGACCTGCGCGACCCGCTCGTCCCGATTGGCGACGCGGACGATCTTCGCCTGCCAGCCAGGGCAATAGAGCAGAGCAGCCAGGGGCCCTCCGCCAAGGTTGACGGACAGTCGTTGGCTGTCCTCTTTCGTGTCGCCGGCCTCTCCGAGGATTGACCTGATGGCCCGCCACCACACGGCTGGTCGCGCGCAGACCCGCGCCGACAGCCAGCCAACAAATCCAGGTTTCGAGAACAGCGCGTCGTGCTCTCCACGTGCCCATTGGCGGCATTCCTCGAGGACGTCGTTTGACTTCACGAATCCGATTTAACACGTGCGCCGTGGGCGCACCTCTATTTCAGGGCCGCTCTGACCTCTTTCGGTGAGGCCCAGGTGCGACCGGCTGCCAACGAATCAAACGTGCGCGATTGCAGTCCCTGTTCTTCCGTCAGCCCGACAACGTCTTCCACCGTCGCCTTGCCCAACCCGCTGGGCGCTGTGACCACCGCGATCCGCTTGAGCCCAGCCTCGATTGCCAGCGGAAGCCAGGTCTGCTTGATCCACTCCTGGTCGCTGGGGACGACCACCCTGACTTTCCTCGTGTCGGTCAAGTAGCCGGTCGCCTTGTGATCCTTGATGGCCTCAATGCCTTTCAGCAGGGCGGCGCGCAGCTCCGCGCTGTTGGCGAAGGCACGCCACTCTGAGTGGACGATTCGATGAACCGCGTCCCATCGCATCAGCAACCATGGCTCATCGACGTATACGCCTCTGGTCGGAGGGCCGGTTGCCATGGCCTGGGACACGATGGTCAAGGTGTACCGGCAAGTGGAATCCACGTCGCCCTACGCATACGTGGCGGAGGCCCCCGCCGAACGCAGGGGATGCTGGCACGTTGCGCTCGAGTCAAATTACCCCGAATTCGGAGCGGCGCGACGCAGACCCAGCAATCCGGCCACCGGCAGAAGCAGGCCGCCCTGGATCAGCAACGAGAGCACCACCATGCCGTACGCGAGGACGGAAACGGTCGAATTCACGTGGGGGTTTGTCGCCACCGATAGGGCGAGTGCCACCGACAGGGCGCCGCGTATGCCGCCCCAAACGGTCATGTGCCGCCAGCTCCATGGAATCGACGACCCCCGAATATCGGCCAGTCCGAGCAGCGCGTACACAGGGAGGGCGCGCGCGGCGAACATGATGAGGTAGGCCGCCAACGCCAGCCCTCCGATTGTCACTAGGCGAGTGGTCGGCACCGCGAGGCCGATCATCAGAAAAAGAATCCCGTTCAGAACGAATGCGAGCAGGTTCCAGAAGCCGATCAGCTGAGTCCCCTTGAGCCGCCCGGTTGAGCTTCCGTATCTCGCGACCACAACGCCGGCCACCACGACGGAGACCACGCCGGAGGCGTGCACCACATCCGCGCCAAGGTAGGCGCCATATGCGACGACCAGCGTGACCATGATCTCGAGCTCGGCCTCGTGAACCAGCCGGATGAGCAAAACCCCAACCGTCCCGACGCCAAGTCCGAAAGCAATTCCAACGCCGGTCACGAAGACGAAGCGAAACGCCCCGTCGAAGAATGAGGGGTGACCGCTCAGGATCGTGCCGAGCACCGCGGAGAAAACGGCAACTCCGGTGCCGTCGTTGAACAAGCTCTCGCCTTCGAGAATGGCTTCCAGGCCCAGCGGCGCACGCACCTGGCGCAGCAGGTTGACGACCGCGATCGGATCCGTCGTGGCCACGATCGAACCGAGAAGGACGCTGCTAGGCAAGTCGAGGCCGAGTCCGTAATGAGCCATCGCGCCGATGGCGGTCACCGTGAGGAAGACTCCGAGGGTCGCGAGCAGTCCGACGGGGATGATCCGGCGCCTCAGCTCGTCGAGGTCGACCGCCAGCGACGCCTCGAATACAAGACCAGGGACGAACGCGAGGAGGATGAGATCAGCTCCGACGGCAGGGAGCCTGACACCGGGAATCAGGCCGATCGCGATACCTCCCGCGGCGAGAAGTACCGGGTACGGGACCGTGGCCGTGGTTCGCGAAACGAGGCGAAGCAATGTGGCCACACCGCCGAGCACGATCAAGAAGAAGAGGAAGCTCTGGGCTGTGGTCATCGGCGCATCCTCACACGCCGGCCACCCTGAGCCCGGCGAAGATGAGATAGAGGGCGATGATCGCCGTTCCGGCTGTTCGGCTCAGCCTGCGACGCGCCAGGGGTGCCAGCACCGCGAGCAGCGTGAGGTCCAGCAGCCACCCGAAGTATCCGAGCGAGCCTCGTGCGAACCCGGTCCCGATGAACAACGCCGGGATCACCAGGCCGCCGAGCAGGTTGATCGAGTTGCTGTTCATCGCCGCCGACATCAGCGCGGTGCCGCGATTCGTCCGGGCAAAATGAAGCGCCAGCCATAAGTTGGGCAGGCTGGTCAAGGCTGCAAGCACCACCGAGCCGAGCACAGCTCCGGAAAGATGAATCCACGACTGTGAGGCCAGGGCAGCGTGGACCATTGCGTAGCTGCCCCCGACGACAGCCGTCAATGCGATCGGCAAGAGAAGCACAGGTGTCCACGATTGATGCGTGATCACCGGCCGGTCGTGGGTCGCCTCGTATGGGACTTCGATCAGGTTTTGAGGCACGCCGCCCAGCAGTGGGTTGACGTGCGCCAGCCAGGCATGGGGCAAGGCCAGCACGATCGCGTAGGCGGCGCTGATGGGCAGGATGATCACCGTCGCGATCGCGGGTGACAGGAACCCGGCCACCATCAGGCCCGCCGCCGCCATCACCGCCAGGCCGACCGCACCGTCGAGGAGCAGGGGCCCTCGGCGGACGCGAACACCGCCCGCGACAAGGGCCGAGAGGCCGAGCAGCGCAGCCAGGTTGAAGAGGTTCGAACCGACCACGACGCCAACGCCGACATCGCCGGCCCCGGCCAGGATTGCGACTACAGCGGACGAGAGCTCAGGCGAGTCGGCGCCGAGTGCGGCCAGCAGGCCGAGCAGGCCTTCCGAAAACTCGAGCTTGGTACCCAGGCGGGTCAAGCCCCGCGCCAGCAGCTCGCTGCCGCCGAGGGTCAAGGCCAGGCCTGCGACGAATCCGGTGAGCGTTAACGCGGCGTTGCCGATAGGAAGCACTCCCCGCCGACCAGCCTTCCCGGCACACCATCAGATGGGCAGGCCTTTGTTCCTGCCGGCGGAAATTGTAAGGCGTGCCGTCCCGGCCCCCAACTACGTGAGGGGTCGAGCGCGCTAGCGCGGGCAGCTGCCGATTTCTATTCCGGGGTCGAATTCCGAATAAATCTGCCAGGCTCCCGCCCGGAGACTCAGCGCTTGCCATATCAGCGCTTTCTCGACGTTGATCGCGGGATCCTTCGAGTCTTTGATCCCACCTGGACCAGTGCCGACATTCGGACTGGATCCGCTCGGAATCGGGTACACCGTGGCAACTCCCGCGATAGTTCCAAAAAGGCCTTCAGAAGAGCCCGGCAGGATCGTCACCTCGAGCCAGGCCGTGGATGCCGGTGCCAGGGTAAACGGCGTCGATCGAGCTTTTCGTTGAGCAGCACCGTTCTGGCGCCAGGCTCGCAGAGCTTCGCGGTGGAGGTCTGCGACGGCCAGCCACAACTCGCGGTCAACTGCGCCCCCAAGCTCACTGCGAGCCACAGAATCAGTCCCTGGTGCCTGGCGGTTTGGTGGAGAAGGCCCATCGCCTCGCCTAACCTTGGCCCCAGACCGATCTTGCCACGTGTCCCACCAGTTCGAGCTTGCGTTTCTGTTGCTCGTGACTTATCCGGTTGCCTTCGATGGTCGAGGCGAAACCGCACTGAGGGCTCAGCGCCAGGCGCTCGAGAGGAACGTAGCGCGTGGCCTCTTCGATCCGCGTCTTCAGCTCGGTCTCGGTCTCGAGCTCCGGTTTCTTGGTCGTCACCAGGCCCAGGACGGCGACCCTGTCCTCCGGCAGGTGAACGAGGGGCGCAAAGCCTCCCGAGCGGGCGTCGTCGTACTCGAGAAGGAAGCGGTTGAAAAGCGTCTTCTGGAAGATGCGCGAGATCGGCTCGTAGTCGCCTTCCGCGTAGAACTTGCTCTGGTTGTTGCCGCGGCAGACGTGGAGCGCGAAGGTGACGCCGGGGTGGCCCTCGATGATCGCGTTGTCGAGCTCGATGCAGCGGTCGATCAACTCTTCCGGGTCGCTTCCCCGCTGCCGGTAGCCCTCGCGCATCGCGGGATCGAGGAGCGCCCCGTACTGCGGCCCGTCGATCTGGATGTAGGTGCAGCCAAGGCGAATCAGCTCGTCCACCTCCCGTCGCGAGAGGTCGACGATGTCGGCCAGGTACGCGTCCCGCGTCGCGTAGGCGCCCTGCGACTTTTCCGGGTCGTAGTAGGCGGCGGCCTGCTGCGCGCTGAGCATCGTCACCTTGGCAGGGCGTCCGCCCACCGACCGAAGGAACGTCCACTCTTCGCCGCACATGCTCCGCTTCCAGCGCAGCGGGCTGACCACGACCGGGCGCTTGAGGATCAGCTGTTCCCCGCTCTCGTCGCGAAACGGAATCGCCCAGCCGCCCTCGCGGTCGAATCCCTCGAACGAATCGATCAGGTGGCCATAGAAAGCGTACCGGCGCAGCTCGCCGTCGGTCACGACATCGATGCCTGCTTCTTTCTGGAGCTCAATTGCGGTGCGGACCGCAGCGTCCTCGACCGCCTTGAACTCGCCGTGTGCCATCGCGCCGGACTCCAGCCGCTTGCGGGCGTCGACGAGCTCAGGTGGTCGCAAGAGGCTGCCGACGACCTCGGCTCGCCACGGTCTCGCGGCCGTCATCCTTCCGCCAGGATTTTTGCGGCCACCCCGAAGGCTGTGTTGGCGGCCGGCACGCCACAGTAGATCGCGGACTGCAGAAGAATCTCTTTCAGCTCGTCCACCGTGACCCCGTTGGTCCGGGCGGCCCGAATGTGCAGCGCCAGCTCGTCGCTGCGATTGAGGGCGACCAGCATCGCGATGGTGATGCAGCTTCGCGTGCGCCGGTCGAGCCCTGGCCGAGTCCAGATCTCACCCCAGGCGTAGCGCGTGAGGAGGTCCTGGAACTCCTCAGTCAAGGGCGTCTTCGCGGCCTCTGCGCGATCCACGTGCGCGTCCCCCAACACCGCACGACGCACCTCCATGCCTTTCTGCTTTTGATCAGCCATCCACGATTCCTCCCGATTCAGAGTGCGAAGAACACAGTCTCGCCCTCTCCCTGTAGGCGGATATCGAAATGCACGACGTCCCCATCCGCACTACCCACGAGCGTGTGGCGTCGTGACTCGTCGACCAGCTGCAGCACGCGATCCGCTCGATTCACGTCCTCCTCGCCGGGAAGGTACAGGCGCGTATGAAGGTGGCGCAAGAGGCCGCGCGCGAAGACCGTGATCTCGAAGCACGGTGCGCCATCGCTCACGACCGGCTTGCGGAGAGTCAAGTGAAACGCGCCTTCGCCATCGGTGCGGCAGCGCGCGAACTGCTCGCCCTCTGAAGCCTCGACAAGGGCGTCGGGCACAGGCTCGCCGGCGCCGTCGAGCACCTGGCCCTCGACCCTTATCGCGCCGCCGGCGTCGCCGTCCGCCGCGTCAGCGTCATCCTCGAAAGGCAGCGCGAACCCGAAGAACGGCCCCACCGTCTGCGAGGGCGTCGGCGCCGTCATGCTTCGGCCGGTGTCGCGCGGCGGCCGCGCAGCACGATGTCCCAGCGGTAGCCGAGGGCCCACTCCGGGATCGTCGTGTCGAGGTCGAGGCGGGCGATGAGCAGCTCGCGCCCGCGCGGGTCCGGGATGGAGCTGAGGATCGGGTCGAGCGGGATCAGCGGATCGCCCGGAAAGTACATCTGCGTGATGAGCCGGCTCGCGAGGGCGGGACCGAACAGCGAGAAGTGGACGTGCGCGGGACGCCACGCGTTCAGATGATTTCGCCACGGATACGCGCCCGGCTTCACCGTGACGAATCGATAGAAACCGGCGTCGTCGGTCAGGCACCGGCCCGCGCCCGTGAAGTTGGGGTCGAGTGGTGCGTCATGGTCGTCCACAGGATCCACGTAGCGGCCCGCCGCGTTGGCCTGCCAGACCTCGACGAGAGTGTTGCGGACGGCCTGCCCGTCGCCGTCCAGCACCCGCCCGTGGATGATGATCCTCTCTCCAAGGGGCTCGCCTCGATGCCGGCGCGTGAGGTCCGCGTCTTCCGCCCCGACCGGGATGCGACCGAAGGCCGGTCCCGGCGCTTTGTGAAACCACTCGTCGGGCAGTCGCACTGGCTCGTGGCGAGGAGCGCGCAACTCGGTCGAGCGGTAGTCGGGATAGAGGTAGGGCGGCTCGTAATCCAGGTCGCTCACGGCCCTTGACGGGAATTATGAACCCGCTCAAACTCCTATCGTCGGTACACGGAGCAATTCCTGATCTGTTAGTGAGGGAGGAATCCTGTGAGCAAGAGGAAACTTCGACCCGGCTCGATCACGCGCCGCGAGATGCTGAAGGGTACTGGCCTCGTCCTTGGTGGTCTAGCCGTCCCGGGATTCCTCGAAGCCTGCCTCACGTCGACCACCTCTACTCCGAGCGGCTCGATCAAGATCGGATTCGTCAGCCCGCTCACCGGCCCGGCCTCCGGCTTCGGCGAGCCGGACCCGTACGTCATCGGCCTGGCCAGGACCGCTTTCAAAAACGGCATCACGGTCGGCGGCACCAACTACAGCGTGGAGATCGTTGCCCGCGATGGGCAGTCGACGCCCTCGGTCGGTGCGTCGGTCGCGCAGGACCTCATTTCAAACCAGAAGGTCGACCTCATGCTGGCGACCTCCACTCCCGAGACAGTCAACCCGGTTTCGGACGCATGCGAGGCCGCCGGCATTCCGTGCATCTCGACGGTGGTGCCCTGGGAGGCGTGGTATCTCGGACGGGGCGGGAAGGTCGGGCAGCCGACGCCGTTCAAATGGACGTTCCACTACTGCTTCGGCGTGCTCCAGTTCTTTCTCGCGTACACCCATCTCTGGCCGCAGGTCAGCACCAACAAGAAGGTCGGAGTCATGTGGCCGAACGACGCCGACGGCAACGCTATTCGCGGCGCCCTTGGACCGCTGCTCAAAAGCGCGGGCTACACGATCGTCGACCCAGGCGCTTACGAGGACGGCACCAACGACTACACGGCACAGATCCAGAAGTTCATAAGGGAGGACTGCCAGATCTTCAACACCTTTCCCATTCCGCCGGACTTCGCCACCTTCTGGCGCCAGGCCGCCCAGCAGGGATACACGAAGCACGTGAAGATCGGCCAGATCGCCAAGACCGGTCTGTTCCCATCGCAGGTCTCGTCCCTCGGTGCCATAGGCAACGGTCTCGCCTCCGGCGTGTACTGGGCGCCGACGTGGCCGTACAAGTCGTCGCTGACGGGACTGACGAGCAAGCAACTCGGCGACGGCTACGAGTCTTCGACGGGCAAACAGTGGAACCAGCAGCTCGGGGCGAGCCTGTCCCTGTTCGACGTCGCGGCGGCGGTGCTCAAGGCGAGCGGTGATCCGAAGAACAAGCAGAAGGTCGTCGACGCGATGAAGACGCTCACGGTGGAGACGCCGGTCGGCAACCTGGACTGGACGAAGAATCCGAACTTCGGTCCTGGCACACCTGCGGTGTCCGGCATCGTGAGCGCGCCCATCATCGGGGGGCAGTGGAAGCAGAACGTCTCGAAGTGGCCGATCGACTTCGTGATCTGTGAAAACTCGTCGGACAGCAACGTGCCGGTCGCGTCGACCCTGCAGCCATACCAGGGCTGAGCATGGGCGCGGCGGTGATCGCCGCAGTTGACATTCGCAAGCGTTTCGGGGCACTTGCCGTGCTGGACGGCGTCAACCTCTCGTTGATGGAAGGCGAGGCGGTTGGCGTCGTCGGACCCAACGGCGCCGGCAAGACCACGCTGCTGAACGTCATGTCAGGCGCTCTTGCGCCCGACTCCGGGAGTGTCGATTTTCGCGGACGGGACGTTACGTCCCGCGGGGCGGCCGACCGCTGCAAGCTCGGCATCGCCCGAACCCACCAGGTTCCGCGTCCTTTCATTGGGATGAGCGTTTTCGAGAACGTGCTCGTCGGCGCGACCGCGGGCGGTAGACGGCGCGGCTCCGAGGCATACGACCTCTGCCTGCAGGTGCTGGACCAGACTGCTCTCACACAGGTCGCCAACCGGCGCGCGGAAAGCCTCGGCCTGCTTCAGCGCAAACGCCTGGAGCTGGCACGGGCGCTGGCCGTTGAGCCTTCTGTCCTTTTGCTCGATGAGATTGGCGGGGGACTGACCGATGCGGAGACGGGCGCGCTCGTCGAGATGGTGGCGAGCCTGCGCGACCGCGGCATCGCCGTGCTGTGGATCGAGCACATCGTCCATCTGCTGATGCGGGTGGTGAACCGACTCGTGTGCATGGACGCGGGGCGGATCATCGCCGAGGGCCCGCCGGAGGCGGTCGTCGCGCAGGCGGCTGTGATCGACGCGTACCTGGGCGGCCGCACATGACGCTGCTGAAAGTCGAAGACCTGGATTGCCGTCATGGACTGCTCCAAGCGGTGCGCGGAGTCTCGTTCGAGGTGGCGCAGGGCGAGACGGTTGCGCTGATCGGCGCCAATGGTGCAGGCAAGACAACCTTGCTCAGGGCGATCGCCGGGGCGCACAAACCGCATGGCGGGCGCGTGCTCCTGGACGGAGCCGACGTGACTTCGATGCCCGCCCACCGGCGGGTCTCGCTCGGGATCGCGCTCGTCCCCGAGGGCCGCCGGCTGTTTCCCAGCCTCACCGTCGAGGAGAACCTCCGTGTCGCCGCCGCCCGGCGAGGTAAGTGGACCGTGCAGTCGGTGCTCGAAGTCTTCCCGCTGCTCCAGCCGCGCCGGCACATGGCGGCGGCCAATCTTTCCGGAGGAGAACAGCAGGCGGTCGCGATCGGGCGTGCGCTGATGAGCAATCCACGGCTGCTCCTGCTGGACGAGGTCTCGCTCGGCCTTGCGCCGATCGTCGTCGACGCCGTCTATCGCTCGCTGGCCGGCATCCTCGGCGAAGACACGACCGTCGTGGTCGTCGAGCAAGACCTCACCAGGGCCCTCAAGGTCGCGAGCCGGGTGATCTGCATGCTCGAAGGCCGGATCGTGCTGGAGAGTGCGGCTTCCTCGCTGGATCGCGACCGGGTGGTCAGCGCTTACTTCGGATTGAAGCGACCGGCATGACCATCGTCAATGCGGTCCTGCAGGGCATCTTTCTCGGAGCCTTCTACGCGGTCCTTGCTTGCGGCCTGTCGATCATGTTCGGCGTCATGCGGATCATCAACCTGGCACACGGAGACATCGCGGTGCTGGGGGCTTACGTGGTCTTTGTCATCGTCCAGGGCACCGGCATGTCGCCGTTTGTCGCGTTCGTCGTGGCGCTGCCGGTGATGATCGTGCTCGGCTACCTCCTCCAGCTCACGATCCTCGAACGAAGTCTGAAGTCCGGCATCCTGACCCCCCTCCTGGCGACCTTCGGCCTGTCGATCGTGATCCAGAACCTGCTGCTCATCAAGTTCTCGCCGGACGTTCGCTCGCTCGGCGGGGAGGCGGGCGCCGTCACGACCTCGAGCTGGCAGGTGACGAGCGGCCTGTCGGTCTCGGCGCTTGGCATCGTGATCCTGGTGGTGGCTGTTCTCGTTTTCGGCGCATTGCAGCTGTTCCTGTCGCGGACGCGAGCCGGGTGGATGATGCGCGCGACCGCCGATGACGCCGACGCCGCCGAGCTCGCCGGCATCGACAGCCGCGGGGTTTACGCCCGGGCCACCGCGCTCGCGGTGGCGATCGCCGCGTTGGGCGGACTGTTCCTGGCCATTCGCTCGGTGTTCGATCCGCTCAGCGGGCCGACGCAGCTGATCTTCGCCTTCGAGGCGGTGGTCATCGGCGGAATGGGGAGGCTCTGGGGCACGTTGCTCGGCGGGCTTGCGCTTGGCGTGGCGCAGACGCTGGGCGCTCAGGTCAACCCCGAGTACTCCGCGTTGTCGGGTCACCTGCTGTTTCTCGCGGTGCTGGTGGTTCGCTACGGCGGCCTGCGCCTCAGCTTTCGGGCAGCCCGATGAGAGTCCAGCGTTGGACGCGCACGTCAAAGCTGTTCACGGGCGCAACGGTTGCGATTGCCGTTCTGCTGGCGGCCGTGCCCTTGGTGTTCGACCCTGACGTGGTCCAGAAGCTCACCATCCTCCTGTACCTCGTGCTGCTCGCCGCGATGTGGAACGCGCTCGCGGGTTACGGCGGGCTGCTTTCGGTCGGACAGCAGGCATTTATCGGTATCGGCGCCTACGGCACGGTGTTCTTCACCGGACTCGGCGTCAGCCCGTATCCGGCGATGGTGCTCGCGATGCTCGCGGCCGGACTCATCTCGGTGCCGATCTCATTCATCGCCCTGCGCTTGCGGGCTGCGCAGTTTGCGATCGGCATGTGGGTGATCGCCGAGGCGATCTCGATCGTCGTCAGGCTCGATCAGAACCTGGGCGCCGGAACCGGGATCTCGCTCATCCAGCTGAACCAGTACGCGCCCAACTTCCGGCAGGCCTATACGTTCTGGCTGGCGCTTGCCTTCACTGTCATCTTTCTCTCCGCTCTCTTTTTCCTGCTGCGTTCTCCTTTGGGACTGTCCCTGCAGGCGATCCGGGACGACGAGGACGCCGCCCGCTCCCTTGGCGTGCGCGTGGCCTCTCGCAAGCGACTGCTCTTCGTGCTGGCCGGTTTTGGCTGCGGCGCGGCCGGCGTGATCATCGGCGCGAACACGCTGTTCATCGAGCCTGGCTCTATCTTCAGCGTGCAGTGGTCGGCTTACATGATCTTCATGGTGCTGGTCGGAGGGCTCGGAACCTTCGAGGGTCCGATCCTCGGCGCCATCCTGCTGTTTGGGATCCAGACGACCTTTACGCAGGGTGGCCCGTGGTACCTGGTCGGGCTCGGCGCGACCGCGGCGCTGTTTGCGCTTGCGCTTCCGCGAGGTATCTGGGGCACGCTCGAGGAGCGGTTGGGGCTGCGTCTGCTGCCCGTCGGTTATCGAGCTGTGGAGAAGAAGGGTGAAGAGAGAACCGCCTGACTCGCAGCCCGCGCCCGAGGACCTGATGCAGCATCCGGGCCATCTGCTGCGCCGCGCCGTGCAGGCGATGAACCAGTTGTGGAATGAAGAGGTATCGCACACGATCACGTCGCCCCAGTTCGCCGCGCTGAATGCGTTGTACAGCGAGCCGAACCTCGACCAGCGCACGCTTGGCCACCGGATTTCTCTCGATCGATCGACCATGGCTGAGGTGGTCTCGCGCCTCGGAGCGCGCGGCCTCATTCGCAGCGAGCGCGACACGCGTGACGGCCGCCGGAAGACCATCGCTCTGACGCCCAAAGGGCTTCACGCGGTGCGGGAGCTCATCCCGCGCACGCACGCCATGACGGGCCGCCTCGTAGGACCGCTCGACAAAGAGCAGCGTGAAGAGCTCCTGTGCCTGCTGACCAAGGTGGTCGGCGCGAACGAGCGGCGCTAGGCCGGCTCAACCATCGGGGCCGGGAATCGGCCAACTGTGCCCGAATGGCTGCATGCCAAGCCTCCGACGCGACCATTTGTGC
>Ga0209648_10000024_pt1 | contig 88326 bp, 91 predicted proteins | sample GraSoi2013_115cm_FD_185830 | JGI IMG/M metagenome (GOLD analysis project Ga0209648, IMG submission 185830) | Grasslands soil microbial communities from the Angelo Coastal Reserve, California, USA - Sample 9_17_2013_115cm (SPAdes) (version 2) | ecosystem: Environmental > Terrestrial > Soil >... | reverse complement strand
TGGCGATGGTAATGCCGCGCTCCCGCTCTTCCGGCGCGTTGTCAATCGAATCGAACGAGCGGAACTTGATCTTGGGGTTGTTCTTCGACAACACCTTGGTGATCGCCGCCGTCAACGTGGTCTTGCCGTGATCGATGTGTCCGATCGTCCCTACGTTTACGTGCGGCTTGCTGCGATCAAATTTTTCCTTTGCCATAAAATTAGCCTCTAGCCTCTAGCTCCTAGCTCCTAGCTTGGGTCGTTGCGACCCATTCTGATTCGCTGTTAGTAGTAGCGATAAACCTTTTGGTACTTCAGCCGGAGTTTCGGGTCCACGTTCTCGATCCGCTCCAGATAAAACTCACGCATCAGCGCTTGGTCCGACAGCGCCAGCGATTGGTATAACTGTTGGGCGCTCTTTCCGCCCTTGGCTAGATCGGCGTCTGCCTGGTCCAGCAGGCCCAGGCCGGCGATCTTTTCAAACTCGCGCGCGCTGATACCTTTACTTTCCAAACTGCGGTAGAACTTCTCCAGAGAGGCGGAGGCGAAGATGCGCTCAATGGCAGATCGCAGCAGCTCAAAGCTCGCCGTCTGCTGTACCGGAATTTGTGCCTGCTCGTATGCCATCGTCGCTTCCTTCCTATTCAAACTCTGGAGCGGGAGACGGGAATCGAACCCGCGACCAACAGCTTGGAAGGCTGTGACTCTACCACTGAGTTACTCCCGCTTCTAAAGCTGTCCTCCTGAGGTCCTTCGCTGCGCTCAGGATCTCGGCAGCGGGCTCCCGCTCCGCTCTCGCCCGCTCAAAGCCTCGACTTGGAAGGCTGTGACTCTACCACCGAGTTACTCCCGCCAATCCCGATTTGGTAATTGAGTAATTTGCGATTGGGTAATTTGAAAAAGATCCGGGCTTCCCAATTACTCAATCACCAAATTACCCACTACCCAATTGTTTAAACTCTGGAGCTGATGACCGGGATTGAACCGGTGACCTCTCCCTTACCAAGGGAGTGCTCTACCAACTGAGCTACATCAGCTCTGAACTCTCTCCCGCGACCGTCGATCGAGGTCACCCGGGTGACCGCTTCCCTTCGTGTTGCGGCTACGCTCCGCTGCCGCAACGCTTACCAAGAGAGTGCTCTACCAACTGAGCTACATCAGCTCTGAACTCTCTCCCGCGACCGTCGATCGAGGTCACCCGGGTGACCGCTTCCCTTCGTGTTGCGGCGTTCTCGGAGATCCTTCGCTACGCTCAGGATTTCGGCAGCGGGCTCCCCCCTTCGACTGCGCTCAGGGTCACGCCAGCTTAACGCCTCAACATCAGCTCTGAACTCTCTTTGTCTTCACGTTGCGCACGGGCTTGTTCAGCCCAATGGTGCAGCACCGTTCGCAGCACAAACATTCCCAAAATCAGCAGCGTCACCTGTCGCAAGGTGATATGCACGTTTTGCAGAACCGCCGGCAGATTCGCGACTGGGATCGGGATGTCATCGATCGTCATCCAGATCAGCAGGCCTAGTACCGCGTAAACCGCGAGTGCAACGTTAAATCTTTTTCGCAGTTTCATCCGCTACTCGCGCAATCCGAAATCCTGGTGCACAGGGGAGGATTCGAACCTCCGTAGCTCCGAAGAGCGGCAGATTTACAGTCTGCTACCATTAACCACTCGGTCACCTGTGCATTTCACTGAGCTCGTGCGCCCTGAACCTCGGCTCGCCGGCTCTCTTGTGTGGCTGGTAACAACGGCACGCCTTGATCCTCGCGGATGCAAAGCGAAATCAGGAGACGCGCAAACATACTCCCGCATTGCACGTCACGTGACGTTTTACGGAAGTCTTCGTTGGTATGCGTTTCCGGTTAGAAAATCTTTGTGCGCAGTGCCTTCCGACTCCGAAACGCGCCAGCCCGCGCGCTTCGCGAAAAACCCGTTGCTTCAACTGGAGCTGGCGAAGGGACTTGAACCCCTGACCCTCTGATTACAAATCAGATGCTCTACCAGCTGAGCTACGCCAGCAATACAATCCCCTTAACTGGGGCAAAGTAAATAAGTTAGCACAGCGGCAATCCGCGTGCAAGAGAACGCCCCCCAATAGCAGAGCTATTGACCTGCAGGACGCCTGCCCTATCACTATTGTATCAATTTTATGCCTCGAATGGGGGCTCGCTGAGCACGCCGATCGATATACTGATATTTCATGTCAAAACACCGCAAATTACTGATTCTGGCCTTGTTACTGGTGGCGACTGGGACCACAGCCTATCTACTCTATCGCCGCGCCACAGGCGCGCCGGAAGCGGCACGGCTGCTTCCGGAGGGCGATCGGCTGGCTTACATCAACCTCAAGCCCGTGCGTCTTTTTGGGGATTTAAGCAAGTCTAGGCCACTGGACCTGGAAAGCGGTTATCGGGACTTTGTGGACCAGACCGGCTTTCAGTTCGAGCGCGACTTGGATGAGATCGCTGTGTCCTGGCGGGAGACAAATGCGGTCGCGGGCCGAGATGTGGAATCGGCAGCGATCTTCACTGGGCACTTCGATTCGGCAAGACTCAAGAGCTACCTGCAGAAGATCTCTGTGCAAAGCGAAACCTATCGTGGTTTGACCATCTACTCGAGTCCCAATGGCGATCACACGGTTCAAGCCTGCGTCTTAGACGGCTCACGGGTTGCGGCTACCACTATCTCGGCGGACGCAATGCACGGGATGATTGACCGATTGCATCGCTCGTCTGACGGTCCCTGGCTGCTCCAGACTTACTATCACAAGGTCCCTGCTACCAGCCTGGCATGGATCATTGATCGCATCGGGGCCAACTCCAGCCCTCCTCAGTTGGGCGGCCTGACCCTTAGCTTTCTCCAAAACAAGGTCGCACTAGGTTCCTTGCGTTACAACGGATCCTTGCTTTTTCGCGCGGATGTCTTTGCGGTGAATGAGGCCGATGCCAGGCAAGTAATGGATTCAGCCAATGCCTTCCTAGCTGTGTATCGCAGTGTGGGCAGGGTCGTAGGAACGAAAGGTGGCGACACTGACGTGAAAGCGGCCGTCGACAGCATCCACGTCGAGCAAAAAGGAAACGTGGCGGTCTTTACTGCCACGTTCTCAGAGAGGTTTATTAAAAAAATCTTCTCGGAAGCTCAACCCGAAGCCCTGACTGCCGCGCCGTCTCCTTCACCGTCACCGACATCGCTCCCAAAAGTGGGCGACAGATACCACAAACGCTGATATCACTATTCGTCTTTGATCTTAGGGCATAGGGGGCGGAGCCGATTCCTTCCCCCTCGACAAGCTCGGGGTCGGAATGACACGACTAGAGGGGGGATTACTCGAACGGAATGACGACTCGTTGAGAATCCCAACGGAAGAACACGGCGGTAGTTGCCGCACATTGTCTCAGCGAGGTGACGCTTGTGTCGGAAGTCCAGCCAGAAGGCACGGTGGTGGCATGCTCCGCGGCGAAAACGCCGCAAGGGCTGAAACTTACATCGCTCCGGAAGCGACCTGCTGAGTAAGAGTAAAGCGGAGATATTTGTAGGGATTGACTGGAGTATTGAGGATGCGAACTTCGTAGTGCAGATGCGGCCCGGTGCTGCGTCCGCTTTGGCCCACGTAGCCCAGTGTATCGCCGCGATGAATCAGCTGTCCCGGACTCACGGCAAATCCGGCGAGATGTCCGTAGAGAGTGCTGATACCGTTGCCATGATCGATGACAACGGTGCGGCCGTAGCCATTCATCAGATCGGAAAACTCAACCACACCGTCAGCAGGGGCGACAATTTTGGCGCCGATATCGCTCGAAATATCCACACCCCGGTGAAATGCGCCTTCTCCGCTGAAGGGATCAATGCGTTCGCCGAAAGATCCGGTGATGCGTCCTTGGACCGGCCACAAAGTGGGTGCAGCCGCCAGGCGCATCCAGTCGCGCGTGCTGGCCTCGCGCAATTCGCCATTACTCATGCTGTTGATGCCGACTGACGCCGCGCCGGTCATGGCTGTCATGCGCAGGGCGTAGAACTGTTGAACGGCCGCCGAGGCCGGATCGTCGTCGTCAAAAGCAGGGTCGGGGCGAAGCCCGTAAAGAGACGAAACTTCACCAGCCAGCGACGTCAGCGACTGCGCTTGCAGCTGGTTTTCTGCGGCGATCTGTTCCAATTGCGAGTACTGCTTTTTCAGCGCGTCTTTTTCATCCCGAAGCTGGTTGAAATGTTGCGCCTTAACCAACATCCGAGTATAAGAACCGGCCATGCCGGTGATGGTCAGCATGCCAATCACAGCGCCTGCGATGAAAACGTAGACATAATGCAACGGGATCGGAATCTTCAGCAGCTCTCCTTCAGAGTTCCTTGCCACCAGCATGATGTAAAAACGTTTTCTCAAATGTGCTCCGTATGAGGTAGAGACTTCCTAAAGACGTCTCAACTCAAAGCGCCGTTAGCTAACTTTTTCAGCTCGTTCGTCAGGGCTGCAAACTGCAGCAGATCCAACCATTTTTGATCCTGACCCCCGAAATCGGCAGAGGATATCGGGGTAGCCAGCGGACCAAGGAAAAATGGTGCCCCTAACCTTACAAGGCCGTTCTTGGCCTGTCAATTACCGAGTGACTACCCCTGGTAACGAAGGTTGGCCCTAAAACACTGGGAAAAGACCGATTGTTGCCCCTGTCCTTCGGTTTCTTCCGGACCCCACCTTTGAGCTACAGCGGCCTAAGAGATTCGGCCTGGGCGTAACGGCCGAACACCTTTCAGAACAAAACGCAACTCGGTTTTTTCGCTATAGTTAACCTGCCTTGCCTCTTGCTGAACATCAACTCATCGAACGCATCCGAAAGCTGGCACCTCTTGCCGCAGGTGTCCTGCTCCAAGGTATCGGCGACGATTGCGCGGTCTTGAGGGTCCATCCACGGTACGAATTACTCATAACTACCGACCTCTGTATTGAAGGCGTACACTTTCGTTCTCTCTGGCATCCGGCGGCAAGCGTTGGTCATCGATGCTTGGCTCGCGGGCTGAGTGACATTGCCGCGATGGGCGGCGAGCCTGTAGCGTGCTTCCTCTCACTGGGATTTCCTTCCAAACTCTCTCAGACTTGGCTTGACGGATTCTTTCGCGGCTTCACGCGGCTGGCGCGACGCTTCAGAGTTCCGTTGGCGGGCGGCGACGTCTCCACGGCGCGGAAGATCACGGCGGACATCGTGGTCGTCGGACAGATCCCCGCGGGAGAATACGTGCTTCGTTCGGGCGCCAAACCGGGCGATCGCATTTACGTTACGGGCGAACTCGGTGAATCCGCCGCAGTTCTGCGGAGGATGTACGCTGGAAACCGTGTTTCTCCGGTGCCTTCCAACCGTCACTTTTACCCCGAGCCACGAATCGCAGTTGGTCGTTGGTTGCGGCGGCAGCGACTAGCCACGGCAATGATCGACCTTAGCGACGGTCTCTCCGTCGACCTGGCCCACATCTGCCAAGAGAGCCGGGTTAGCGCGACGATCCATGCAGGCTCCGTTCCCGTCGTTAAAGGCGCTGGTCTCAAACTCGCTCTGCATGGCGGCGAAGACTACGAGTTACTGTTTACCGCCCCGCACAAAGCCAAGGTGCCAACCAGGATCGCCGGCGTTAAGGTGACCGACATCGGCATGATCGGCAAACGAAAAGATTATCGTGCGGCAATAAGGATTTTGGACGAGAATGGCAAGGCACGGGTTTTGGCCGCTCAGGGCTGGCAGCATTTCGCCAAGCGGTAAACGCGAGCCCGAGGGTCTACCGTGTAACTTTTCGCATCTTCGTTGGTAAAGGATGGTATATGAGCACTCCGCCACCACCGATCGCCGCTGCGGTTGAAGCGAACGCCCAAGCTTCACAGCCCGGCCTCTCCGAGCCGCAGAGAATCATTAACACGTTCATCGCTCCGCGCAAGACCTTTGAAGATCTGAAGCGCAATTCCAGCTGGTGGGCGCCGTGGGTCTTCGGAGCGGTTTTCTCGCTGTTATTCGGCGTCGTCGCTGTACAGAAGTTGGACATGACCAACGTTGTGCAGAAGCAGATTGAGCAATCAAAAATGGCGCAAAGACAAATGGAACAAATGTCGCCAGAGCAGCGAGAGCAGAATATACGCGTGCGGGCTAGCGTTACGAAAGTCATTTTCTTCCTGTTTCCGATCTTTAGCCTGATTACGGTCTTGATCGTTGGTGCTGTCCTGATGGCGGTGTTCAATTTCGGTTTTGCTGCCGAGATTCCATTTGGCCGGGCGCTAGCGATCTGTTTCTATTCGTTTCTACCTGCGATTGTTACAGCCCTCTTGATGATCGTGAGCCTGCTGGTTTCGTCAGACTTGAGTGGCTTTAATCTAAGCAATCCGGTAGCCACGAACTTGGGCTTCTTTATGGACCCCCAAGGCAACAAGTTCCTTTACGCAATCGCCTCACGGATTGACGCCATCCAGTTATGGATCTGTGCACTTCTGGGGCTCGGATTTGCGACGTGTTCGGCGAAGAAGCTCAGTGCCGGCACCGCAATCGGTAGTGTTTTGGCCGTCTATGGCCTGTACACATTGGTCGTCGCGGGTCTGGCGGCAGCTTTTTAGTGCAATGTGGTTCGACCCCAGATCCGCTCCGAGAATCACTGAGCGTTAAAAATCAGCCATTTAGCTCCTCATTTCCGCCGCTCGCCTCTTGCCGCTTAGGCGAGAGAGCGGCGGTTATGTTTTAATAGCGTCTTTACACTATGGCACCTCTCTCTACCAGGCTCAGGCGCCGCATCAAGGCGGCGCGGCGTACAACCCGCGAGTTGTTGATGATCGCCAAGGGACTGGTCTCTACCGACCATCCCATCCAGGCCCACATCATTCCCATGAGGCGCTGCAATCTCTCCTGTGCGTACTGCAACGAATATGACGATTTCTCCGATCCTGTGCCGATCGAAGAGATGTACCGGCGCATCGACAAACTGGCCGCGCTGGAGACCACGTTGATCACCATCAGCGGCGGCGAAACCCTGCTTCACCCGCAGCTGGACGAGATCATCCGCCGCATCGGTTCGCACAGCATCATCTCGGGGCTGATCACCAACGGTTATCTGCTCACGCCGCAGCGCATCCAGCAGCTCAACGACGCTGGCCTGGACCATCTGCAGATCTCCATCGATAACGTCCAGCCCGATGATGTCTCCATGAAATCACTCAAGGTGCTCGACAAAAAGCTGCAGTGGCTTCGCGAGCACGCCGAGTTTCACGTGAACATCAACTCCGTGATCGGCGCCGGAGTCAAGAACCAGTGGGACGCCGTGACCATCGGCAAGCGCGCGGTCGAGCTGGGCTTTACCTCGACCGTGGGCATCATCCATGACGGAACCGGCCAACTCTGCCCGCTGGACGATGAAGCGCAAACTGTCTTCGCCGAAATGAAGAAGCTGGGCAAGTCCAGCTACGCCCGCTTTAACCAGTTTCAGAACAACATCGCCCTGGGCAAGCCCAACAACTGGCGATGCCGCGCCGGCTCGCGTTATCTCTACATCTGCGAAAACGGACTGGTGCATTACTGCTCGCAACAGCGCGGGTATCCCGGAATCTCCCTGGCCGATTACACTGTGGCCGACATTCGCCGCGAATTCCGCACCGAGAAGTCCTGCGCACCAAACTGTACCGTCTCCTGCGTGCACCAGACGTCGCTGGTCGATTTCTGGCGCGCTCCGCAAAACCTCGACTCACACACTGTTTTCCGCCCGGCCACCGGCGAAAGCGATCTTATTCAGATCGAGACTCCGATTCTTGAAACCCAGAGCGAAGAATCAGTGATGGCGGACTGAGGAACAGATCGCCGGAATCGCACGAGATCGCCGACATCGCCGTCATCGGTATCCGAGAGGTTGAAAGCGGATAGGCTAGGCTATTCTCTGAGGGCTGGGTACGCTGCTTGGTTTGCGCCAGTCGAGCGCCTAGCTAAGACGCGACACAGATGCTCAATCTTTCCCCAACGCCCGTCTCAATGCCGCGCGGGCCAGAATTCGCGTCGAATCGAGCGTCGGCAATGAAGACACTTCGTCGTTGATGAGCAATGGGATCTCGGTGCAGCCCAGGACCACGGCGTCGCAGCCCTTTTGCTTAAAGTCGGATATCAGGCTCTGAAAATAACGCAGCGCTTCTTGAGTCTGCTGCCCGCGCACCAGCTCTTCAAAGATGATGGTGTTGATCCGCTCTCGTTGCTCTTCGCTCGGACGCAGGAAGCCGATACCTAGCGCAGCCAGCTTCTCGGGATATACATCGCTGTTAACGAGGAACTTAGTCCCGGTCAGCCCCAGCGTTTTCAAGCCGCGGCGCTGGGCTTCTCGGCCGACCTCCTCAGCGATATGCAACCAGGGCAGCGGCGAGCGCGGCAGAACATAGGGCAGGGCAGCGTGGATGGTGTTATCCGGGCAGACTACGAAATCGGCGCCCGCGCGTTGCAGGGCGGCTACCGACCGTAACATGATCTCCGCTACCACCTTCCAATCCTGAGCATAAAGTGGCGGCACGTAGGTGGCGAGAGCGATAGTGTGCAGCGTGACTTCCGGATGCTGGTGTTTGCCCATCAGCGGTTCGGCTTCCAAGCAGATGGTGCGGTAACAGAGAGCCGCGCCTTCCGCGCTGCAACCCAGGATCCCGATGTGTCGTGCCATGCCTGTCATACGTCATACCTTTCACACGTCATACCTTCACACCAGGGAATCGATCTGCTGCAGGTAGCGAACCTTCTTCTCCACCGGGAGAAACGACGCTTCGAAGGAATTGCGCGCCAATTCGCGCAGATGGTCTTCAGAGAATCGGAACTCGCGTTGCGCCAGTTCATACTCATGGCACAGCGATGTCTGGAACATCGCCGGATCATCGGTGTTGAGCGTGATCATCACCCCGCCGTCGAAGAGCTTGCGCAGCGGATGTTCGGCGAGCGAGGCGCACGCGCCGGTACGAAGATTGCTGGTCACGCAGACCTCAACTGCGACTTGCTTGTGGGCCAGTACTTCTTCGAGTTCAGGATCGCGGGCGATTGAGAGTCCGTGGCCGATGCGCTCGGCGCCGATGTTGAGCGCGCCCCACACGGATTCCGGCCCCTCGGTCTCGCCCGCGTGAGCGGTGAGGCGCAATCCCTGAGCGGCGGCTTTCTTGTAGAGATCAAGAAACCATTCGGCTGGTCCGCGACGTTCGTCGCCACCCAGCCCGATGCCAACGACGTTGCGATCGCGGAGCCGCGCGGCAAGATCGAAGACTTCCGCTGCAGGCTCGGTTCCGAAGTGGCGTACGGCATCAAAGATCCAGAGCAGCGAGACGCCGAAATCGCGCCAACCGCGCTCGCGGCCGCGCTCCATGCCCTCGAACAGCGGCGCGAAGTCCTGGCCACGCCAGCGAATCACACCCACGCTCACGTATACCTCGGCGTGGATCACGTTTTGCTGGCGCAGCTTTTGCATCAGCCGGTAGGTAATCAGTTCGTAATCTTCGGCAGAGCGCAGTCGCTCGGTGACCGACTTGAAAGCCGTCAGGAAGCCGTTGAAATCTTTGTAGGCATAGAGAGAGCGCGCGGCCTCTTCGCTGAGAACGTCGCCACTGCCGGTGACGTCGTATCGATTGTTCGCTGTCGGCAGCGGTGTGTTGTGGCGACGGCTGAGCTCGGCCAGCGTTTGCGGCTCAACGCTTCCTTCCAGATGCAGATGCAGCTCCGCCTTCGGCAACGACTGGATGAATGACCGCGAGCTCATCCCTTCATCTCGGCAACAAGGTTCTGTGTTGCGAACTCGCTGTGATAGCGGCTATACAGGAAGTAGATAACAAGTCCCAGAGCCAGCCACCCAAAGAAGCGCAACCAGGTGATGACCAACAGTCCAGCCATGAGCGCCACGCAGAGCACCACGGAGATAATGGGAAAGAGCGGCACCAATGGCACCTTGAACCCACGCCGTCTCTCTGGCTGGGAGCGCCGCAAGAAAAGAACGCCCAGCGACACCAAGACAAACGCGAAAAGTGTGCCAATGTTCGACAAATCCGCTGCCTCGCTGATACTGAACAGCCCCGCCGGAATGCCAACGGCAGCGCCTGCAATCCAAGTGGACCAGTGCGGAGTCTTGAACTTAGGATGCACGGCGGAAAACAGCTTCGGTAAGAGCCCGTCCCGCGACATGGCGAACCAGATTCGCGTTTGTCCGTACTGAAAAACCAAAAGCGACGAGATCATTCCCATCATCGCACCGATCACGATCACGGCCTGGACCCAACGGTTCGCGCCCAGGTGCGATAAGGCATAGGCAACTGGGGCATTGGCCGCGTCCGGATTGCTACCGGCAAAAGTCGAGTACTTCATCATGCCCAGAAGCACGAGCGCAACCCCGATATAAAGCACTGTACACACAATTAGAGAAGCGATGATGCCGAATGGAATATCTTTCTGCGGATTACGGGCTTCCTCGGCTGCGGTCGAGACAGAATCGAACCCAATATAGGTGAAGAAAATGATAGCACCGCCCGACAAAATGCCTGCAAAACCTGACGGCGCGAAAGGATGCCAGTTTGCGCGGTTCGTTAGCATTCCGCCAACCACAAGAAAGGTTACGATAGCGCCGATCTTAATCACCACCATGATGTTGTTGGCTTCCGCAGATTCTTTGATTCCCCAGACCAAAAGAACGGTCAGTATAAAAACCACCAGGAATGCCGGGAAATTGAAATACGAGCCCGTCCAGCCATTATCGATCACTGGCGTTGACCACTTGTCAGGAATAACCAATCCGAAAGCGCCGAGCTGTGCTTTGAGATAGCCGCCGAATCCGATGGCTACGGCTACGTTACTGACTGCGTATTCAAGAATGAGGTCCCAGCCAATGATCCAGGCAATCAGCTCGCCGAGAGTCGCGTAAGAATAGGTATAGGCGCTTCCCGCGATCGGGATCATGGAGGCGAGTTCGGCGTAACAGAGTCCGGCAAAACCACAAGCCACGGCGACCAGTAAGAACGAAATTGCGATTGCCGGTCCAGCCGGTGGACGCCCGTGCATGAGCACGCCGGAAAGATTTCCATGAGCAAACAAATTCTGGAACACATCCAACACTTGCGCGTGGAGAAGAGACGGCGTAGAGAACTCACCGGCGGCGGCTGTGCCCGTGAGAACAAAGATTCCAGATCCAATGATGGCCCCGATGCCTAACGCCGTCAGCGACCACGGTCCCAAGGTCTTCTTCAACCGGGTTTCCGGCCGCTCGGAGTCGGCGATTAGTTTGTCAATGGACTTCTTGGCAAAAAGTTGGCTGGCCAGAAGGCCTCCTCGATTCGATTGAAATGATTGTGTCGCAACAGGACGAACCCGGCAGAAGAGCGGCCAGCCACTCCCTGCCGGTTCCACCACGGTCGCCGATTTACCGTTTGGCCTGGCCGCGAGCCATCTTCTTAACCTTGGGCTTCTTGGAGCCGCGCGCGTAGTCGCGAGGCTTCTTCGGCGCTTGCTTCTTGCGCGCAGCGCGCTTGGCTTTCTTGCGTTCTTCTCGACTCAGAGCTTTGGTATTTGCCATGCACCTATCCTAGAGATGAATTATTGCCTACCGATAAACCTACCACGGAGACGGGCGAGATTTGGTAATTGAGTAATTTGGTAATTGGGTAATTTAAAGTGGTCGTTGTCGAGTGTTCCAAATTACCCAATTACCAAATTACCCCATTACTCAATTCGCGTTACGCTCTCTCCAGCTGGGCATATTTCTCCACCAGCTTTTTCAAGCCGAACCGTGGGAATTGTACCGTAATCTTGGCGCTCTCACCGTCGCCTTCCCGCTGATACACCACGCCTTCTCCATACTTGGGATGGCGCACGCGCTGACCGGGCCGGAAGCCCGACTTGCTTGCCTTGCCTTGCGATCCTTCATCGGCGCGCTTGGCCAGCGGAAATTTCTTGCCGCGGGAGGCGAAGAATTCTGCAATGTTCTCGATGGAGTTGTACTTGGGACCTGAATAGCCGCCACTGCGTTGCCGGGGAGGCGCTGCCGCGCGGTAGCTCTCCGAAGATTGGCTCTGGTCTTCGTCTTCGTAGCTGTAATGAACACCATGGCGATCGGAATCCGTGCGGGTTGAGGCTGTGCGTCGCGAGCGCGGCGATCCAGCATCATCTAATAGCTGGTGCGGAACTTCCTCCAAGAAGCGGGAGGGCACGCCGGCGTCTGGCATATCCGTGCCATAACGACGGCGGAATCGCGCCTGAGTCAACACCAGCTGGTCCATGGCGCGGGTCATGCCGACGTAGCAGAGGCGGCGCTCTTCCTCCATCTGGTCGGGATCGTTAAAGGTGCGCGAATGCGGGAACAAGCCCTCTTCCATGCCGATCAGGAAGACCAGGTTGAACTCAAGTCCTTTGGCAGAGTGCAGCGTCATCAGAGTGACGCGGCCGCGCGGATCATAGGTATCAACATCGCTCACCAGCGCGGCATGATCCAAGAATTCCGCCAGAGTTTCGCCGCGATCGCGCGAATCCATGGCAGCGTTCACGAGTTCGCGCAGGTTCTCGATACGGGCAAAAGAATCCGGTGTGGCCTCTTCTTCGAGTTGCTTGATGTATCCGGTACGGTCGATGAGGAACTTGAGGATCTCCGGTACCGTCGCCGGACCGCCCGGGGAACGGAAGCCCTCGATGGGCCCCGAACCGGGCTCGCCGGCGCTGGAAGCGGCGAAGAGAGTCTGTTGGTCGTTCCGGCCAAAGTCGAAGCTGACGTCTTCTTCGTGCAAGACACCCTCTGGTGTGTCGCCCCTCCGGGGCTCTCCTGGCTTCTCCTCGCCTACCCACCGCTCCCGCGGTGGGCTAGGCTCTTCCGCGCCTTCGGCGCTCGCTTCTGGAAGGGGCGGGACCGTCCCCGTCGCATCAGAAGAGAATTGACCTGGCATGCTCTGCGTCTCCGTGTCTCCGTGGTAGGTGTCTTGTGTTTCAGCGGTCTCGCGGACACGTTCCACGAAAGTTCCTGCCAGCATGGCACGAGCATCGTCGATGAGCTGTTGGAAGCCGGCGAGCGCGGCGCAGGCTCGTGGCGGCAGTAGCTTTTGCTCCAGCGCTTCGCCCACGCAGGACCACAGGGACATTCCAGTCTCGAGCGACAGCCGTTCCAAAATCTCCACTGTCGTCCTGCCGATGCCGCGCGCCGGCGTATTGATCACCCGCAGCAGGGCAACGGAATCCTGGAGATTGCTGATCAGCTTGAGATAGCTGATCATGTCCTTAATCTCCGCGCGCTCGTAGAAGGAAAACCCGCCGACCACCTGATAAGGAATCTGATAGCGGCGCATGGCCTCTTCGAGGAGCCGTGACTGCGAGTTGATGCGGTAGAGTACAGCGACTCGCGGTTTTTCCTGGGCTTTTTCGGCAGCCTGCTTGAGGTAGCGAGAGACCGAGTCGGCGACGAAGAGCGCTTCGTTCTCGCCATCAGGTGCTTCGTAATATCCGATACGGGCTCCGCCTTCGCGCGCCGTCCACAAGGTCTTGCCCTTGCGCTTTACGTTGTTCGCCACCACTGCCGAAGCCGCCTCCAGGATGAATTGTGTCGAGCGGTAGTTTTGCTCCAGGCGAATCACTCGGGCTTCGGGAAAGTCACGCTCGAATTCGAGGATGTTGCGGATATCGGCTCCGCGCCAGGAATAGATCGATTGATCTTCATCACCGACCACGCAAACGTTATGACGCGATCCCGCCAGGAGCTTGATCAGTTCGTATTGCGGGCGGTTGGTGTCCTGGTATTCATCGATTAGCAGATATTCGAATCGCTGCTGGTAGCGTTCCCGGACCGCCGCGGATGACTTGAGCAAACGTACGGTTTCGAGCAGGAGATCGTCGAAATCGAGCGCGTTGGCTTTGCGCAACTCTTTGCGGTACGCCTCGAAGATGTGCGCGACTTTTTCGGTGAGCGGATCCGCCGACTGCAGGTACATCTCCTGGGGATCGAGCATGTGATTCTTGGCCCAGGAGATTCGACCGAGAACTGCGGAAGGCTTGAGCTGCTTGTCGTCGATGCCAAGCCGGCGCATTACACCCTTGACAGTCGTCTGCTGATCGCTTTCGTCGTAGATGGCGAAATCTTTTTTGTAGCCCGTATCGCCGACGCGCATGGCTTCGATATCGCGCCGCAGCACACGCACACAGAAAGAATGGAAGGTCGAGATCACGGGCTTGCGCAGCGACCGTGCGCCGAGAAGGTGATCGACGCGCTCCGCCATCTCCGCCGCCGCCTTGTTGGTGAAGGTAACAGCCAGGATCGAATCCGGAGCCACACCGAGATCCTCGATCAGATGAACAATGCGATACGTGATCACGCGCGTCTTGCCGCTGCCCGCACCAGCCAAGATCAACACCGGTCCCTCGACGGCTTCCACCGCCTCGCGCTGCCAGGGATTGAGTTGGTCGAGAAGGGTCATAAGAATCGGGTGATCCGGTGATCGGGTGATCGGGTGATCGGGGAGAACGGCTCTTGGGAGCGGAGGCCGCGCATCGAGGCCCAGTCAAGCAAAGCACGGATGAAAGCTGCGGCCGGCGAAACACCATCGCGGAGTATGACGAACGACGAAGTTTGCTTTCCGATCACCGGATCACCCGATCACCCGATCTCGTGCATTCCTCGCATCGGCACATCTCGCGCAGGTAATCCCAGGAGTAAATGCCGCTCGAGTGGCCGTCATTCCAGCTGATGTTGAGCGCATAGCGGCCCACCGGTTTGACCTCTTTGGGCTTGGCCGGCTCTTTATACATCGGCAACAAGGAGGGCGCCGCTTTGGCCGGCTCCCCAGGCTGGCGATGATGGCTGTTGCGGTCTTCCGTACAGGTCGCGCAAGGGCAGGCATCGCGCAGCCACTGGAAGGTGTAGTGCGTGCGATGGCCGTCGTCCCACTCGATGTCGACACCGGTTCCGGTGGAGATGTTGACCTTGACCGATTTGGGGTTGATGACAGCCATACTTTCAGTATATAGGCTTCGGATTTTCGTGCTGGAACCCTGCGCCTCAGCGCGAACAGGAAATTACAAACACAGAGGGTCAGCCGATTGTTATGCTGTGATGCAGTTTGCCAAGCGAGGCTATCTTTCTGTAAAATAAATCTTTAACCACACGCTCTGAAAGCCTGCTTGAGCTCTTCCGAGTCGAGAAAATCTGGAGTCACCTGAAATGGCACGAGTCTGCGAGATCTGCGGCAAAGGCCCGCAATTTGGAAACAAAATCAGCCACGCCCACAATGTGAGCCGGCGGCGCTGGAACGTCAACCTGCGGCCGGTGCACGCGGTTGTGAAGGGCACGCGCAAGCATTTGCGCGTGTGCGCTAACTGTTTGAAGTCAGGCAAAGTGCAGAAGGCGTCCTAGCCTCTTCGCCGACACGCTTCGCACAAAGTGAAAGACCTTCCCACCCGGAAGGTCTTTCTTGTTTCAAGCCCAGTCTCCGTTCTTCAGAACCTGAACACCGCTCCGCCGCCGATAAACACCATGTGCTGGTGCGAGGGTGAAACCGAGACCAAATTCGTACCTTGGAGCGCGCTTCCGGAGAAGAAGTCGCGCACTTCCGTCCGGAATCCCAGGTGCGGTATGGGAGAGTTAAGGTCCAATCCGCCGCCGAATTGAAGGGCGCCGGCGTTCCTGGTGCCCCCAGTTATGCCTAGATGAGCCAGTCCTCCGCCCAGCGTGGCGAAGGGCGAGATCCGTGACGAGTACCGGAACTTGACCTTGGCCGAGGGTGTAAAGAAGAAAGAGGAGGACGAGAGTGTCACGACGTCTCCCAGAAACTGGCTGGTCCTGGAAGTAACGGTCGTATCGCGCCCGGGACCGCCAACCACAGGGGCTTCCACATACAACGTGGCGGGCCCAAACGCCGTAATGCGGCGGGCAAAGTTGCCCATGAAGGCGACTCCCGCGCTATTCGTGAATGTGGAGTTAAAGTTATTGCAGTTGGGAACGGTAATGGGGCATGTTATCGGAACTGTGGTGGTCACCCTCTGGCTGGTGGCAAAGACCCCTCCCACAGAAATACTCAATTCATTGCTCTGGGCGAAGATAGGAATGGAAAAGCAACAAAGGCTCAACATCAAGACTAGTAGGTTCTTCTTACTCATCTTTACTCTCCTTTCTGAAGCAGTGCCCACGCACTAGCCGGTGTGCACTATGACGGAGCGAGGTATACCTCGAAAGCGGCATTGTGTGACACGGACTGAATGCCGTTCAAGGTTACGACCCATGAGTTAGACCAGATTCACACTGGTGATCGCCGAAATGTCTCAGCCAAATTTGGAGTTTTTGGCAATGTTGGCAATTTTGGCAATTCTGCGAATCCTTCCCTCAGAATCTGAGCACAATGCCACCACCCGCCAGAATATTGTGCCGGTGAAGGCCGGTATCGATGCTTTTGCCGCTTAACCCCCCGGCAATGACGGTCGCAAGACCAAAGTTCGGATCCCCGGTAACGAAGTCCCGCACTTCACCGCGAAACCCAAGATGGGGAATTCCAGTCTTGAAATCAATACCACCGCCGTACTGCACCGCGCCCTTGTTGGTGGTACCGTGGGTGAGCGAGAAGTGCGCCCAGCCTCCGCCGGCCATGACGAAAGGCGAGATCGGACTGCCGGGCAGGAGCTTCAGCTTGAGTCCCGGTGTGACAAAGGTTGTGGACATGTGGTCGAAGAACGTGGATGGAGACGTGGCGGTGGATATGCGCAGTGTCTGTGATGGTATGCCGGCCACGGGCAGCTCAACGTGGAGAGAAGCTATCCGGGCATTCAAAAGCTGAACCGCCAGCGCGCCTTCCAGAAAGACGTGGTGGTCGGTCTTGACGTTGTTGAGGAATGTTGGCGTCGCCGGACAAGGCGGAACCAGGCACGGCACTGCGAAGACCACATTTGAATCTGAGACGAACGATCCACCCACGACAAAAGCAACATCGGCCTTTTGGGCTAGGGCGACGGTGGACACGGCGAGCATGAAAAGGAGTGCAAAAGCAGTAAGGCGTTTCGTCAACATCGATCCTCCTGAAAGCGAAAGAACTTGACCGGCGAGGGCGGCATGCCACTCACCGACCAAGAGACGAAAGGCTCTCCTCGAAAGCTTAAATCTAAAAACGATGGACAAGTTCCTCGGGCTTAACGTATTGGCCCGCCGAGACTAGGCCAGTGCGATAACGTCGATCTCCACCGATACATCCTTCGGCAGACGAGCTACTTCCACTGTAGAACGTGCGGGTGGTGCTCCCTTGCAGAATTTTGCGTACACTTCATTCATTTGTGCAAACTCCGTCATATTCTTTAAAAACACAGTGGTTTTGACCACTTTCTCCCAGCTAGTGCCGGCGGCTTGCAGAATCGCTGTTAGATTCTTCAGTACCCGTTCAGTTTGCTCCTCTATGCTGCCGGAAATAAGATTACCCGTTGCCGGATCAAACGCTACTTGGCCGGAAATGAACACAAAACCGTTTGCTTTGATAGCTTGTGAATACGGCCCAATAGCCTTGGGAGCGTTGGGGGTGGAAACTGCATCGCGGGTGAAAGTGCTCATGAGTGTTTTTGTAACACATTCCGAGCGAAGCGAGGAATCCCTATGTTCTTGGTCACTGAGAGTGTGGGCTGTGATAGAGATCCTCCCCTTCGGCAGGTTCAGGGTCGGGATTTCAGAAGTAGCTCTTGCAGCTAAATCTTATTCAGCCGCTGTACATCATGGATGCCGGGAATTTTCCGCATGCCGCTCATCACACGCTCGAGGTGCTTGACGTCTTCAATATCGATCACGATGTCGATAGTGGCGCGGCTGTCGGCTGTTCGGGCTTCAATGTTGCGGATGTTGGTGTTGTCGTCACTGATAACGGCAGTCAGTTGCTTGAGCATGGCCGGACGGTCATCGCAGAAGACGGTCAGCTTAACGGGATAGGTAGCCTTGCCGCTCGGAGTCGCGGCCTTCGCTGGTCTCGACCACTCGACAGCAATACGACGATCGGCTTCGTACATCAGGTTGGTCACATTCGGGCAACTCACCGCGTGGACAGCCACGCCTTTGCCGCGAGTCACATAGCCGACGATGGCTTCGCCACGGATGGGATTGCAACAACGCGCGCGGTAGACCATCAGATCGTTGTAGCCTTTGACCTTGATGGCGCCGCCTTCGGCGCTCTGACCAAAGACGCGGCGGATCACTGAACCTACGGTACTGGTGTCCTTGGGAGCTTCTTCGACACTGTCTTCATGGGAAAGTCCGGGTGAAAGCTTCGCCAGCACTTGACGCGCGGAATACTTACCGTAGCCTATGCCTGCGATCAGATCAGGTCCTGCGCCTAGACCGTATTCTTTGGCGATCTTGTCGAGCTCTTTCTCGTCAAGATCTTTCATGGCCACGCGGTACTTGCGCGCCTGCTTCTCCATCAGTTTCTTGCCGATCTCGATGGCGCGCTCACGCTGGTGAATGTTCAGCCAGTGTTTGATCTTGTTGCGGGCCCGCGACGACTTGGCAAACCCTAGCCAGTCGCGGCTGGGATTGTGGCCGGGCAAGGTCATGATCTCAACGACGTCGCCATTGCGCAGCTTGTAGCGAAGGGGCACGATGCGGCCATTCACCTTGGCGCCCACGCACGTGTGGCCGACCTCGGTGTGGATGGCGTACGCGAAATCTACGGCCGTGGCGTCGCGCGGCAAGATGACCACTTTGCCCTTCGGCGTGAATGTGTAAACCTCTTCCGGGTAAAGATCGACTTTCAGCGCGGAGAGAAACTCGCTGGGGTCCTTGACGTCCTGCTGCCACTCCACCACCTGGCGCAGCCAAGCCAACCGCTGCTCGTCCTTCGCCGTGACCGGGCTGCCGTCTTTGTACTTCCAATGCGCGGCGATACCTTCTTCCGCCATCTTGTGCATCTCTTCCGAGCGAATCTGCACTTCAAACTGGTGACCGTCTTCGGTGATTACCGTGGTGTGCAGCGACTGGTAGAGATTGGGCCGCGGCATGGCGATAAAATCTTTAATGCGCCCAGGCACAGGCCGCCACATCTGGTGGATGGCGCCTAACACGGTGTAGCAGTCTTTCACCGACTGGGTGATGATGCGGACGGCGAGCAAATCGTAAACCTGGTCGACGGTGATGCGTTGCCGCAGCAGCTTCTGATGAATGCTATACAGACGCTTGATACGGCTTTCCACGCGCGCCTCAACACCGTTCTCCTTCATCTTCTGCTGGAGGAATTTGATCATACGCGCAAGGAAAGCCTCGCCAGACTTCCGGCGCGATTCCACAGCTTCGTGCACCTGCTCATAGCCGATGGGATCGACGTAGCGGAAGGACAGATCCTCTAGTTCGCCGCGAACTTTGCCCATGCCGAGTCGATGCGCGAGGGGCGCGTAGATTTCCAGGGTCTCGCGTGCGATGGCCTGGCGACGTTCTTCCGGCAGATGCTGCAAAGTGCGCATGTTATGGAGCCGATCCGCCAGCTTGATGAGCACCACGCGGATGTCGTCCACCATAGCCAGCACCATCTTGCGCACGTTTTCGGCCTGGCGCTCTTCGCGGCTGGCGAAATCGATCTTGTCGATCTTGGTAACGCCTTCGACAATGTGCACGACTTTGTCTCCGAATCCGCGGCGAACGTCCTCGTGAGTGACCGGGGTGTCCTCAATGGCGTCGTGCAGTAGGCCCGCGGCGATGGCCGTGGAGTCGAGCTTCATGTCCGCCAGCACAAGCGAGACCTCGAGAGGATGGATCAGAAACGGCTCACCCGATGCGCGGGTCTGGCCGGCGTGGTGGGTAAGAGAAAAATCGAAGGCTTTGCGGATGATCTCCAGATCATCCTGAGGACGGTTCTCGGCGACCTTGGTCAGCAGCTGCTGAAACTTGGCATTTAGCAGCTTCGGGGCAACCGGCTGCAGGTTCGTCGCCATGTCCGATTATAGCTTGAGCCGGGTTCCGGGCGTGAGCGGAGCGGGAGCCCGCCGCCGAAATCCTGAGCGAAGTCGAAGGATCCCTACCCAACTCCCACAATCCACAGGGTCGCCAGACAATTTGTTTGGGTGCTTCGGAGGCTGTCGTTCAGATGATATGGATCCCTCGCTTCGGGATTCTAGAAAAAGGCGAAATCTTGACGCTGAGCTTGCCGAAGGGCAAGTATCCTTCCCAAGCCAGGTTGGGTGCGTGAGCCGAGAATCTACCCTCGCTGATTCTATCCTGGCCGCGCGCCGCCTGAATGTTTACCAGTTAGCAAATCGATTTCGAAAGGGACCCGCTTGTCGGCGAACGCGTCCCAACCTAGACCGCGCAGTTTGCCGTCGGCGATGTCGATGACCTCGACGCCTTCCCAGGAGAGGCGGTCGGTTGTCCAAGCCAGCCCCGTGCGGCCCACCGCACTGATAGTCGTAAAGCCGGTAAACAAGATCAACTCATTCTCAGAGACCGCGCGCAGCTCCATCACGGGGCGCTGTTCTACTCGAAACCAGCTTGTCGGGCCGGTTGCTTTGACCACATACGCATAACCTCCAACCACGACACATAAAGAATCGGGATCGGGGCAAGAACAGAGCGCGCTGATCACCTGATCCGACTCAAAGCCCACCGCAAAGAATCCGTTCCAGGGTGGACTCTTTTGCGGCGTCACGCGGAGATAGGCTCCGCTGCGATCGCCTTCCTCGAGTTCCACAGGATAATGATAGAGCTTTTCCAGTGGATGAACCGGCGGCGCGGATTCCAAAATTTTGGCTTCGTAGTTGCGCGGGAAAGTAAAATCCAGCCGAAAGTGGGACTTCACGCTATTCCAACGCCTCCACAAATTCCTGCAGACGTTCTCGCACGCTTTTGACCGGGACGGGAAGCTCCAGCCTGCTGCCGTCTTCAATCAGAGGAATCAATTTGTCGAAAGCCGGGCCTGAATGCGATCCTATCAGGGCGACTCGGACCGGGTGAAACAGCTCTTTGCCCTTGGCGCCGGTTTCCGTCTTGACCTCATTCATAATGGCGTTGAAGCGTTCGACGGTTATCGTTGGTTCAGCCACAGCACGATGAGCAAAAGCTCGGATCACCTGCTTTGCCCTCGACGAAGCAAACACCTCCGCGTTTTCCGGTGCGGAGATTGCTGCCGCTGCATTGAAACGGAAAACAATGCCCGCACGCTGTGGTAGTTGGTCCAGTTGGTCGACGTAAGGAACAAGAAGGTCAACCAACTTGGCTGCCCATCCGCTCACGGTTCCATTCATGTCTGCCGGTAGCAAGCGGGCACGCTGTAGAAACGAATAGCCGAGGGGGTGGACCCGCGCCGCAGGGCTTTGCTTGAGGTAATGACGGTTGAGCCAGTGAAGCTTTTCCTTGTCGAAGACCGCGGGCGAGGGCGTGACCCGCTCCAGCGAGAACTCCTTGATCAGTTCAGCTTTAGGGAATATCTCGCGGTCACCGCCACTGGGAGCCCAGCCCAGGAGCGCCAGATAATTCATCAGGGCTTCGGGAAGAATGCCCATCTCGCGGAAGTTGGCCACCGAGGTCGCTCCGTGGCGTTTCGACAGCCGCTCGCGGTCCGGGCCAAGAATCGTAGAGAGATGCGCAAACTCCGGCACCGGCAGCCCTAGAGCCTCGTAGACGGCAACCTGCTTGGGCGTGTTGGAGATGTGATCGTCGCCGCGGATCACGTGCGTGATCTTCATGTCAGCGTCGTCGATCACGACCACGTAGTTGTATACCGGCATGCCGTTGGAGCGGACGATGATCGGATCGCTCACAACTTCGTTCGAGAACTCGACATCGCCGCGCACGATGTCGTGGAACTTGATTGGGTGCTCGGGGATCTGCAAACGGACCGCGGCCGGCTCACCCGCCGCACGGCGCGTTTCCGCCTCGGCAGGATCCAGGCGACGGCATTTGCCTGAATAGATTGGCTGGCGGCCATCGGCCAGCGCTTGCTCGCGTTCACGCTCCAGTTCTTCAGGCGTACAGAAGCAATAGTAGGCCTTCCTATCTTGAATCAATCGATCGGCATAGGCCCGATATCGATCCATCTTGTCCGACTGCCGGTAGGGTGGATAGCGTCCGCCAACGTCCGGACCTTCGTCCCAATCCAGCCCCAGCCACTTGAGATCCTCCAACAGCTGAGTTTCGTAGCGCGCCTCACTGCGTTCGACGTCGGTGTCTTCGATGCGAAGTATGAACGTACCGTGCTTTTGCCGCGCAAAAAGCCAGTTGAAGAGCGCCGTTCGAACATTCCCGATGTGGAGTTGCCCGGTGGGCGAGGGAGCAAAACGGACGCGAACTTTTCCTTTCTCAGCCATTGCTTTGATGTTAACAAAAAAGCTGTAATCTCCATTGGAACTAGCAACGTGTGAGCTGCCGGCTCTCATCTGATCCAAGGATCATGCCCGCGACTGCCGTAGGCCCGTTGATTCTCTTTCTCTTCTTGTTGCTCACGGCCGCTCATCTGCTAGGACATCTGTTCACCAGGTTGCGGCAGCCCCGGGTGATTGGCGAGATCTTGGCCGGGATCATCCTCGGTCCGTTCGTCTTGGGCAAGTTTGCGGCTTATGCCCGTTTTTTGCAGCTTGACGCAGCTGCGGCGCAGAAGAAGGCCTCGCTCGACCTGCTTTACTGGCTGGGGCTTTTGCTCCTGATGTTCATCTCCGGCGCCGAAACCAAAGCCCTGTTCCGACGGAATGAACGCAAACAGATCGCCTGGTTGGCAACGCTCGGCACCGGTTTGCCGTTTTTCGCGATGGTGCTGGCGGCTTCGTATGTGCCGCTCCGCTGGTTCGTGGGAAGCAGCGGCAACCGGACGTCCTTGATTCTGGTGATGAGCATCGCCGTGGCGGTCACGTCGATTCCGGTGATCTCGCGCATCTTCCTTGACCTGAAGATCCTGCATACGCGCTTCGCCCGCCTGGTGCTGGGGGTAGCGGTTCTCGAGGATATTGTGCTTTGGGCGGTGCTGGCCGTAGCCACCGCGCTGGCCTCGGCCTCGGGTCTGCCGCGGCGAACGATTGTCGGCCACGTCGCCGCGACCCTGATGTACTTCGCTGTGGGTCTTTCGATTGCGCCTCGCGCGACCAAGCGCATCTCCAAGTCCCAGTTCAACCTTTTGGCTAGCGCTTCTCCGGTTTCATACACACTGCTGATCGCGTTTGCGTACGTGGCGGTCGCCGGCCTGATGAACGTCAATCTTACCTTCGCTGCTTTTTTGGCCGGCTTCGCTGTCTCCCGCAAACATCTAGGGGCAGCGCTGGAGACGATCACGAGGTTTTCTTTTGCTTTGTTCATCCCGCTCTATTTCGCATTGGTTGGTTACAACCTGGTTTTTGGAAAAAGCTTTTCCTTGCCGATGTTGTTTGGTTTTCTCGCCGGCGCCTGCTTGCTGAAACTGGCATCCGTAGGACTGGGAGCCCGGCTCGCCGGATTCAAGGGATTGGACGTGATGAACCTGGCTGTCGCCACCAACGCGCGCGGTGGACCGGGTATCGTACTGGCTAGCGTCGCGTATGATGCCGGCATTATCAGCGGAGCGTTCTACACAACCTTGGTCCTGGTGGCGGTTTTGACTTCACAAGCCGCCGGCGCGTGGTTGGAGTTTGTGCTACGGCGGGGTTGGCCGTTGTTGGAGGAAAGCACTCAACAATCGGCAATCAGGGTTGAGTACTCCGAAGCCACTCCCGGAGTTGAAAGCCTGTCAGAACAAAGGGCTGATGTGGGACCTGAAAAATCCGCAGCTTGAATCTCCCAGTGATGGAAGTGTCATCCCGAACCCGAAGGCGGGGCCCCCATCACGCGCGGTGTTCGCGTGATGGGGTGGGAAGGGTGAGGGATCTGCTCCGCTGTCGTTTATGGGAAGTAGCCACCGAGCGAGCGCAGCGGATTCCTCCCCCTAGACAAGCTTGGGGTCGGAATGACCCTTTGGGTGCACTCCTTCTCAACTAACACTTTCTCCCAGTCGCAGCCCTCTCGCTACGATAGGGACCCCTCCCCTTGGGCAAGCTCAGAGTTCGGGGTTTCAGAAAAAGCCCGGGACATCATCGGTCAGGCCGATTGCTGAATGCTGATTGCTGAATGCTATTCCGCAGATATGTCTCGCTGATCCGATCATGCCAGCCGAGAGTGTCTTCATCTACGAGCGCCCACAAGAAGCCAAGACCAACCGACAGGGCTGAGAGCGTTGCCGCCAAGGCACGGTTCCTCCGAGCTTTGACCGAAGCCGGCTGGCCGGCGAACGTACAGAGTTCGAGGCCGGTCGCGAGCATCCCTGGCGTTCTGCGGCCAAAAACCAGGAAAACATACTGAAACAACGACCAGAATGCAACGCAGCCGATGAGAGCGTAAGGCAGCATCGGCCGCGCGAAGGGAAGGACCCCTGTTAGCTCCCTGAAGACTGCGATGAACGCTCCTCCGGCGAAAAGCAGCACTGCCGAATCAACGATCGCCGAGAGCACGCGCTGCGGAAGCGAGGCCGGCTGCGGCGGGAGATCGATCGGCTCAACTTGGTTCTCTCCTGGTTCTTCATCTAAGCGAATGTCGGGGAACGTCGGCAGCAATTCCAGCTGCTGGGGTTCGGGGGAATCCAAGATTCGCGGAGCCGGTTGCAAGGGCTCAGCGAGCTCTAAGGCATCGACGAAGTCGGGAGAGCTCAGAGATCCAGGACGCGGAAAGCGAATCACCTTGCGAGGCGCTAATTCGCTCGCGGCGACTTCTGCAGCCCAAGGAGTGCTGCTTGAAGCAGCACGATCTTCTTCCTCGAACCCTACGATCTGCGATGGAGGCGCGGGAAGCACAGGGGCAATCGCTAAGGCCGTGTCGGCGGGAAAATCAAACTCGAATGAGGCGTTGGGATCGAAGCGGCGTCGCCGACGCGCACGATGTTGTCGCACCCGCGAGGCGACTTCGCGGCGCCAGAGTTCCTGGTCGGCACGCCGCTGCACCTCGGAAGGAGAAGGCAAATGGACGGTCTCCTCCTGGTCGGAGGACGCTCCCGATTCGCTCTCACGCACTACGGCCTTGAGGGCCGACGTAGTCCTACGGCTGTGCGCGCAAGGGTACGGCCTGCCGCAAACGGGACAATCCATAGATCGGGTTGCGAGTTCGCCAGAAACGGGAAAGCGGCCCTATCGGAAGCCAAGCTTTGCTTTTGGAAAACAGCCCATGGTAACGTGCCCTTGGCCGACCTTCGACGCATGCTTCCCCGACTTAAGTTTGTTATCACAGCGAGCCTGGTTTGTCATCTGTTTCTAAGCCCGCGCCCCGTAACGAGCCAGGCGCTGCCGGCGTCAACGCCTGACGCCACGCAGAATCCTTCACCGCAGACCGGAAACTGCCACGTGGTGCTCACCACGCCGCCTAGCTCAGGCGGGCCTGCCGCAAGGGCGGCGCCACCATCGTCGAAAACGAAGGTTCCCATCAGCGCGGAGCAGCCAGTCGAGATCACCGCCCGCCAGTGCGAGCAGGCTGATAAGGTGTACACGCTGCACGGCGACGTTGAAATCAAGTTTGCCGACTATGTGTTTCGCGGCGATACCGTCACCTACGACACGGTCACGGGCCAGGCCAACGCTGCGGGTCACACCATTCTTGACGGCGGTCCGCGGGACATACACATCACTGCCAGTCGCGGCACATACAACGTCCGCACCCAGACAGGCAAGCTGTATGACGTGTCTGGGACAACGGGGGCACGCTTTCGCGGGCCGAAGGTCACGTTGACCTCGTCGAATCCAATCACGTTTACGGCGCGGACGCTGGAGCAAACCGGCCCGGAGGAATACATCCTGCGCCATGGTTCGGTGACTTCTTGCGAGATGCCTCACCCAAAGTGGAAGTTTTACGCCGCCAAGATCATCTTGCGCGTTGGAGACTCGGCCAAGGTGTATAACTCGACCTTCCGGCTCAAGGGAGTTCCCATTCTTTATTTGCCGAAAGCATCACCGCCCGTGGAGAGAATTGGCAGGCAGAGTGGTTTCCTGATTCCAACCGCGGGCTACGGCAGTAAAGGATACACGGCGAGCGAAGGCTTTTATTGGGCCGTCAGTCGCACGATGGACGCGACGCTAGGTGGGCAGTATATGTCCAGGCGGGGCTGGTCACTGATCGACAATTTCCGCGCGCGTCCGAGCGAAAAGGCCTTTCTGAATGTGAATTACTTCCAGGTATTCGACCGCGGGATTCAGGGGGTGAATCAAGGCGGTGAAGACGTCAAGCTCAACGGCCAAACAACGTTTGCGCACGACGTTCGCGGCGTGATCTCGCTCGAATATCTCAGCCGCTACGTGTTCCGCACGGCATTTGCCGAAACGTTTACCCAAGCCGTGGACTCAGAAGTCCGGTCGACGGCTTTCGTCACCAAAAGCGTGCACGGGTTCTCTTTCAACGGATTTGCCTCCCGCTATCAGAACTTCCAGAGCACCAATCCGGGCGACGTGATTACTATTCTGCACACTCCAAGCGTGGAGTTGTCCAGCGTGGAGCAGAGCGTTCTGGGAACGCGCGTTGTGGTCGGGTACGACGTGGCTACGGAGGCACTCCACCGAAGTGAACCCGGATTTGTCATGCATGGGCTGGCTGGACGTGTTGACGCGGATCCGGATATCTCTCTTCCTCTGGTCCTTCGCGGCTGGACTTTTCGTCCGGAAGTTCACCTGCACGACACGGTTTACAGCCAGCAACAGTTTCCTGGTCTCAAGGGTCCGGTCCCTGAGCATGATGTGGTCAACCGGCGAGCTATCGAGTCCAGCCTGGAAGTTCGCCCGCCGGCGCTGACCAAAACCTTTGCCGGCACGCTGGCCGGGAGGCAGGTCAAGCACACGATCGAACCGATCGTGACCTATCGGTACACCAATGGAGTAGAGAACTTCAGTTCCTTCATCCGCTTTGATTTTCGCGACATCTTGAGCAACACCAATGAAGCAGAGTACGGCGTGGTGCAGCGCCTGTACCTCAAGCGGGCGCAGGACAAGTGTCGTCAACATACCCCCTCTGCCGACGCAATGCAATCGGCCACGCCATCGAAAGACGTTAGTTGCGCTCCGGCTGGAGCTGACGAGTTTGTTAGCTGGGAGGTAAAGCAGAAATACTTTCTGGATCCGAACTTCGGGGGCGCGGTTGTGAATGGCCAACGAAACGTGCTGGCCACCACTGTGGACTTCGCCGGAATCGCGTTCCTTACCGATCCACGGCGTTTTTCTCCGGTTGTTTCCCGGTTGCGCATGCGCACGACCAAAGCCAGCTCTCTGGACTGGGAGCTTGACTACGACACGAAGAAGGGGCGGATCAACGCCAGTACCGCTTACGCGACCATGCATTTCGGCGACATCTTCGTCGAAGTCAGCCATGCTTATCTGCAGGATCAGGGCGAGATCGTCTTCAATCCGCAAGGAGTACAACTTCCTCCTTGTATCCCGAACGTGCTTCACCAGCCGGTGGTGCCTTGCGTGTTCCAAGTGTTTAACCAGTCGCGCGCGCTGCTGGGGTACGGCAGTCCGAGCAAACGAGGCTGGAGCGCGGCGGCCAACATCGGCATTGACTCTGAATTCAATCTGCTGCAGTACGCTGCGGCTCAGACCGCTTACAACTGGGACTGCTGCGGTCTGAGTTTTGAGTATCGGCGATTTTTCCTGCCGTCGGCTGCGCGCAATGAGAATCGTTTCGGCTTTGCATTTACTCTCGCCAACCTTGGTTCCTTCGGCAACCTGAAGCGGCGCGAACGATTGTTCTAGAACCTCGAATTACGCTCTCCTTGATTAGGATGTGAAGTTGCCGCGCGTTTAGAATGGTGGAGTGCAGATCGAAACCAAGCATGCGCATCTCCAAAAAATACTAGCCACACTGGGACGAACCTTAGTCGCCTACTCCGGTGGCGTTGATTCCGCATTTCTTGCCTGGGCGGCTCATCAGGTTCTTCAAGATGACATGCTGGCTATCATCGCGGATTCTCCCAGCCTGGCCCGCAGCCAGCTCCGGGATGCCATCGCTTTTGCACAAGAGAATTCCATTCCCCTGGAGGTCGTGCATACGGCGGAGATGGATCGGCCAGAGTATGTGCGTAACGATCCGCATCGCTGCTTTCATTGCAAAGACGAGCTTTTTCAATTGATGGGAGACTTTGCACAGCGTCACCGCTTTGATTCCATTGCCTATGGCGTGAACCCGGACGACCAGAGCGATTTTCGCCCTGGACAGGCGGCGGCCGCGCGGCATCAAGTGGCGGCTCCTCTCCGGGACGCGGGTCTTACCAAGGCCGAGATCCGCGAGCTAGCTCGGCGCGCAGGTTTGCGTGTTTGGGACAAGCCGGCTTCCGCTTGTCTTTCTTCTCGCATCGAGTACGGGCGTCCGATAACTCGGGAGGCGCTGTCCGCCATCGAACAGGGTGAGGACGCGCTGCGAGCTCTCGGTTTTCGCCAGGTTCGCGTGCGCCACCATGGCGATATCGCCAGGATTGAGATCGCGAAAGACGAACTGGAGCGGGCCCTGAGTCTTCCGATGTTTTCCGAGTTTACTCGGATTTTCAAAGGCTTGGGCTTTTCTTATGTAACCCTGGATACGGAGGGATTTCGGTCGGGCTCAATGAACTCCGGATCATCTGTTCAGCCCCTTATTAAGCTTCTGTCGTAGGCGATCCCGTACTTCCCCATGAGATAATCTCCAAGGCAGTTTCCGAAGAAAAGGTGGTTTATTTTGGCAAGAATCAGCGCAATCCTTCTAGGACTTTTTTTGTTTCTGGCATTAACTGGATCGGGGTGCAGCGCTCAAGGGCCTAACGCTCCGAGCGCTCTTACACCAGAGGTCAAACACCGGATTCAGACCGAGATTCGATCACGCTACAGCGTGCCCCCATCGATTGACGTCGGTCTTACCGATCCTAAGGCGAGCGATATTCCTGGCTACGATCAGATCACGGTTACCTTCACCGGAGGAGCCCACAATACGTCGTTTGAATTCCTGGTATCTAAGGATCGCAAAACCTTGGCGCGCGTGGAAAAGTTCGATATCTCGCAGGACATGATGTCGAAGATTGATGTCAAGAACCGGCCCGTGCGCGGCAATGTCAATGCTCAAGTCACAATAATCAACTTCGACGACTTTCAATGTCCGTTCTGTTCCCGGATGCACGCTACGCTCTTTCCTAACGTGCTCCAGGCTTATGGTGACAAGATCAAGGTGATTTACCGGGATTACCCATTGGTTGAGATTCATCCCTGGGCGATGCACGCTGCCGTCGATGCCAATTGTCTAGGGGACCAGAACAACGAGGCCTACTGGGATTTCGCCGACTACGTTCACGCCAACCAGAAGGAAGTCGCCGGCCACACCCGTCAGGAAGCGCTTGCCAACCTGGACCGCATTGCCAAGGACCAGAGCCAGAAGCACCACCTCGACGACGCGAAACTGCAAGCTTGCGTCCAGAAACAGGATGAAAGCGCCATCCGGGCCTCAATGGCCGAGGCCGACAAGCTAGGTGTTGATTCCACGCCGACTCTTTACATCAACGGCGAAAAGGCAACCGGCGTGTTGCCTGAAGATGTGCTGCGGGCGATGCTGGACCGTGCGCTTGGGCAGGACAAAGGGTCTCCTCCGGCTGACGCGAAAAAGTAGCGTTGCGGGTCGGAATTCAGGTATGTTAGCCCTCACGAAAACGAACTCCGTGGAGGAAACGTTTGATTGAAATGAGCGTAGGCCGGCGCGGCGCATGCATCGGTGTCGCCGGGGTCGTGCTGGCATTAACCGGCTGTCCCAATCGAACTGGCGCCGACCTGATGGCCAAGGTTAATGGCTACAAGGTCTACCGCTCCGAGGTCGATAAGAGCTACAACAAGCAAATCGCCGGCGCAACGCAAAAGCTCACTTCGGAGCAGGAACAAGCACTGCGCCTCCAGATTTTGCAGCAGATCATCGGTCTTCAGCTCTACTTGCAGAAGGCGGAGAAGCTGGGGATTGTGGCGACAGACGAAGAACTAGAAAACCGCATCAACAAGGGCTCTTTCACCAAGGAAGAGTTCGCTAAGAGACTGGAAGAGATGGGGCTGACCGAAGACGATTATCGTCAGGAAGTTCGCAAGAACCTAACCATCGATAAGTTGCTCAACAAGGAGATCGCGTCGAAGGTCAGCATCTCTGATACGGATATTCAGAATTACTACAACGAGCACAAGTCACAGTTCAACGTCATTGAACCTCAGTATTACCTGGCCCAGATTCTGGTCACTTCCAAACCGAACATACCGTCGGGCTCAATTCCGAACAAGGCGCAAAACGATGCCCAGGCTCACGACAAGATCAGGACCATCTACAATCGACTGGAAAGCGGCGAGGACTTCGCAACGGTAGCGTCCAAGTATTCCGAAGACTTGGATACTGCGCGCTCGGGCGGCGAGCTGGGGGCTATACCAGAATCCACACTGAAAACGATCGAAGCGCCTACCCGTGATGCAGTCCTCAAGCTCAAGCCAGGCCAATTCACAGAGGTAATTCCGGTGACGACGCCGGTACCGGGTTATCGTATCGTGAAGCTACTGGCCAAAGAAGCGGCCGGACAGCGCGATCTGAATGATCCGAGCGTGCAGCAGTTAATCCGCAACCAGTTGCGCAACCAGAGAGAGCAATACCTGCGCGCCGCCTATGACGAGAATCTGCGTGACAATGCGCAGATTCGCAACTACTACGTCGAACAGATCCTGAAGAACGCAGCGGGACAGAAATAGAACGCAGATGGACAACATCTCCGCGGAAGGCACTTCAGCGTTTGGTCGTCCTATCACCTCAAGGCAGTCGCTACTTCTGTCCGACAAAATCCTCCATCACGGCCTTGCGCAGCAGATCCGGCGGCAGCAATCCTTGAGAGAGGATGAAGTCGTGGAACTTCAACTGGTCAAACTTCTTTCCCATCTTTGCTTCAACATCCTTGCGCAGCGCGAGAAGGCGCGTGTAGCCGTAAAAATATGAAGTCGCCTGACCGGGAGCGCGGAAGGTGTAGCGCTCGACCTCGGTGTTGGCGAACGCGTCTGATAGCACCACGTCCTGGGTAAGGATGTGCATAGCGTCTTCCGGCTTTAGCTTGCCGCTTTGTAGTTCAGGATCAATGAAGGCCCGGGCCGCACGCATCAGACGGAGCTGCAATGAGATGAGCTGGCCGTCTAGTGGCATGTAGGGCTTGGTAATGTATTCAGCGTATAATCCCCATCCTTCCACGTTGGTGCTATTAAAGGCATAAAGAGAACGCGCCACGGAGACGCCCCGCTCCACCATCGAATCAAACTGCAGTTCATGTCCGGGCCGTGCCTCGTGAGCCGTAAGCGTCCACGTGGAAGCCGTGTAGGTGAAGTCATCAATCTTCTTGGTCTCGGCCGAGCCAGGGGCCGTTGGCACATTTAAAGGCAGAACGAACGTCCCTTGCTGGCCGGTGTTGTTGAGCAACGGTGGGGGATCCATGTGCGCTGCCGGTTGTTGCGCGGTTTCCGCGGCGCTAGCCAGGCGGATGCGTGCCGGGCGCTCGGGTAGGGTCACCAGCTTTTCACGACGGATGATATCTTCAATTTGCTTCAGGGTCTGTTGATATTGGGGAAGGATGGCCTCGCCCACGAGTTGATCCTTCTTAAGCTCACGGATTACGTCGCGGTAGTCACTGGACTTCCATCCCCGCTCTTTGGCGATTCTCGCGGCAATCGCCTGCATCTCCTGCTGGTATTCGGCAAAGGCGCTATGGGCCATCACAGTGAGCTGATCGGGCGGAATGTCGATGCCGTACTGCTCCAGGCTGAAAGCGTACTGTTCGGGGGGTAGACGGAAGTCGGTGCGCGCCTTCGGTAATATTTCCTGCTTGACCCAGGCGTTGTAGCTCGAGAGCTGGTCTTTCAGCTTGGCATAAGGCTCCTGGTAGCCCTCAATTTTGTATTTCTCGAAAAGCTGTCCAATGCCATTGATAAAGAAGTCGGCACGAGCCAGGTTGGTCTCGACTTGAACCTTCGCTGGGCCGAGTTGGCCGGGCTTGCTCCACTCGACCGTCCGCGCCTTGGCCTGATCGGTGATCGGCTGAAAACCGGGTTCTAATCCTGCGTACTTGCGTAGGCGTACCAACGCCGTTTGCCGCCGCTCAGCTGGAACTTGATCATCGAGCAACGCGTGGAGGCCGGCAAAGACGAGCTGGGAAACCTCAAAGTACGGCATGTTGTACTTCTCGTTCAGTTCCTGGCCACGCAAGCTTTGTTTCGCCGCTTTGATCATGATCTCCAGGTCCTGTTTGACCAACGGATCCTTCTCGTCGGCCAGGGCTTTTTGCAGCTGCGTGACCGCAGCTTGCGCGTCGGCTCTCTGTCGCTCGCGTCGATTGGCCGGAAACTGGCTGATCTGGTCGTCCAAGCCTTGCATGCCCGCCTGGCCGGCAAACTCGGGGCCGTACTTGGCCTGAATCTTCAGGAGAATCTGTGCGTACTCGTTGCTGCGCTTGATCCACTCCTTCTGCGGAGCGGACGTTCCGCTCGAAGAAGCGGCAGTCTGGGCAGAGCCGCTGTTGACTGCGTAAAACGACAAAAGCAGAAACAGCGAAGTGCGGAACCAAACTTGCATGGAGCAGGTCTCCTCTCGATTCTGTTTTGGGGAACTAATTTTGACCTTAGCTGGCAAACGTTGCCGTCTTCACTCGACCTCAGCGAGCGCTTGGCCGGCTTCTACTGCCGCACCCTCGCTGACCGCGATCTTTTTGACTCTGCCCTTCTTGGGCGATTTCAGCTCGTTTTGCATCTTCATGGCTTCTATCACCAGTACAGGCTGACCGGCCTCGACCTCCGTGCCGGCGGGCGCCAATATCCGCACAACCTTTCCCGGCATCGGAGCCGAAAGCTTCTTGACACCTTGGCCGGAATCGGCTCCGCGACGTCGCGAGCGCAAGGACCGGGGATCGCGGATGGATGCTCGGAAGCGCTCATTCCCCACAACAATGCTTGTCTCTGGCCCAGCGGTCTCCTGCTTCACTTCATAAGACTTACCGTTTAGCAGAATGGAAAGCACGCCGCTCTGCGAAAAAACAACATCTACCGGGAGCTCGCGACCATCCAGCTTGCAATGCCAGCCGGAGCCCGCGCGGACGAGTTCGACCTGATGTAGCTTCTCGTCGATCTCGACCTCGTAGATCATTGCCGCTGCGTGGCCTCGATACGCGCCGCCCTTTTCCAACCCTGGCCGTCGGTTTTTTTCTGGTCTTCGCGTCTCCTGATGTTGCTGCCGTTCGGCGACGGCGCGGTCGCGGCAAAAAGCGCGGCCGAGAGCGCTGCGACTGCGGACAACCCATCAGCGTTGGGAAGTGTCGATTTTCCGGCAAGCATGCGATCGAGAAACCCCGTGTCGATCCGCGCGGCAAGAAAATCCGGGTGAGCCAAGATGCGCTGAAATAGGGGCAGATTCGTCTTGATCCCGCCCACAAAATATTCGTCCAGCGCTCGACGCATTCTGGCTATGGCAGAGGCTCGGTCAGGAGCGTGCACAATCAGCTTGGCGAGCATGGGGTCGTATTCCAAAGGCACCGTCCAGCCCTCATAGACGCCACTATCTTCGCGCACGCCTGGTCCGGACGGACGCAGCAAACGCGTGATTTTACCCGGCGATGGGAAGAAGTTGTTTTCCGGATCCTCGGCATAGATCCGGCACTCGATCGCATGGCCACGGAGCTCAATATCCTCTTGACGGAAAGGCAGCTTTTCTCCAGACGCGATCCTGAGCTGCAAATGGACCAGATCCAAACCCGTAACCAGCTCGGTCACAGGATGCTCCACCTGCAACCGGGTGTTCATCTCCAGGAAGTAGAAGTTTTTCTTCGCATCGACCAGGAATTCGACGGTACCGGCGTTCGTGTAGCCGGCTGATTTTGCTGCCTGGACAGCCACGGCGCCCATCCGCTGTCGCAGGTCTTTGTCCACGACGGCGGAAGGCGCTTCCTCGATCACCTTTTGATGTCGACGCTGAACAGAACACTCACGCTCACCCAAGTAGATTGTGTTGCCGTGCTCGTCGGCCAGCACCTGGATCTCAATGTGGCGCGGGTTCTCGATCAACTTCTCGAGATACACCTCCTGGTCATCGAAGGCTCTTAGCGCTTCGCTTTGCGCGGTGGCGAAGGCGTGCGCAAGCTCTTGGGCGACGCTTACCACTCTCATACCCTTGCCGCCACCCCCGGCTGCCGCCTTAATCATGACTGGAAATCCGATCCGCTCGGCCAGTTCCTGCGCTTCCCTCAGTGAAAGACCGCGCTTGGATCCCGGAACCAGGTGAACGCCGGCGCCTTCCATTGCCTGGCGCGCCCGCGTCTTCGAACCCATTAACTCCATGGCTGGCGCGGAGGGCCCGATGAACTTGATCCCCGCATCGACGCAAGCCTGGGCAAATCGAGAGTTCTCGGAAAGAAAACCGTAGCCGGGATGAATGGCTTCGGCTCCGCTTCGGCGAGCGACATCCAGAATCTTGGAGACGTTCAGATACGACTCTGACGCTGCGGCTGGCCCGATGGGATACGCCTCATCGGCGTGAGTCACATGCAGCGCCGCGCGATCGACATCCGAGAAAACAGCGACCGAGGCGATTCCCAGCTCGCGGCACGCGCGCATCACGCGGACGGCAATCTCGCCGCGATTCGCTATGAGGATCTTGTGGAACATAGGCCAAACGATGATTGTAACAACATAGCTGCTAGCTTCTGGCTCAACCCGGTGGCTGGCCTGCGAGGGCATTCAGGAAGCCCAAAGACAGCTGTTCGAGCGCCTCGCGGGAGAACCAAGAGCCCATAAAAAGCTAGAAGCCGGCAGCTACTAGCTAGTAGCTTCTTTCAAGAAAAAGCCCCTCCAACACGGAGGGGGCCACAAAACACGAAAGGTTCTATCGCGACTGCGGTGTTGGCGTGGATTCCAGGATGATACCGCCCTGGTTCTTCTTCGCCGCTTCTTCTTGTTTCTTCTTGCGCGCTTCCATGCCCTTGTCGCTCCATTGATCGGCAATTTTGTTGTACTGGGCGCGGGCTGAAGCATCGTCACAGCTCACATCGTTGGCCTTGCGGCGATAGAGCAGGTTCAGGTAGGCCATGGCATCGTCATAATCCTGGCGTTTGCTGATGGCTGTTTCCAGCATCTTCATACCTTCGTCGATCACCGGTCCGTCCTTAGTCCGGAACTCATCACAAAGTTTTTGGTCTTTGCCGCCCTTGAGCTCAGCTTCCACTTCCAACCCGGCCTTGCCCTTCATTTCCTTGGCGTCTTTGTAGGACTGGGTCCAGTCGATCACGCCGAGAGAATAGTAAAGCTCAGGATCGTTGGGATCGATGGTAAGAGCTCGCTTGTAGGATTGCCGAGCCTGATCGAAGTTCTTCATTTCCCGGTTCAGGAAGGCGATGCCTTTCAAGCTGGTCACGCTGTTGGGATCTTGTGCGAGAACCTGGTGATACTGGTCGATCGCCTGCTGCGCCATATGGACGTTATCCGGGGTTTCCACGCCAGGCACATATTGCGACGTATAGGCCATCGCCAGGTATAGCTTGGCGACCTTAAAATCGCCATCCAAGCGGACGGCTTCCTGGAAATGGTCGATGGACTGCTCATAGTGCCCGCTCTTGTAAGCTTGGACGCCTTTGTTGAGCTGGTCGCGCGCTCTTAATTTGTTGCATCCCGCTGTGGTTAACAGCGCAGCCGCGACAGACAAAACTGTCGCGAGTCGTGTGCCTCTGTTCATCTTTTTCTGGCTCCTTGCCGGAGTTAAAGAGTTTTGCTTGCGAGAACAACCGCGCGGGGAAGCCGTTTGCAGGCTTCCCCGCGCTGCTGAGGAGTTAAACCATTACTGGCCGGCTTCAATCTTCGCTGTAATCAAGCCGACCCGATCTACCACTTGAGTGCCCTTGGCGGTGTCGATCACCTTGGCTACGTGCTGGAACTCAACGTCATCATCACCCTTCACGAACAAGACCCGTTCGGCGCGGGTTTTGAAGATGTTGGTGAGGCGATCGGAGAGCTGGTCCCAGCTGACGTCATCCTGGTTGATCTTGAGTTTGGGCTTGCCTCCGCCGGGCGCCTCCAGCACCTGCACCACCACCGTGCGATCGGTGGGGTCTTGCTTTTGGTTGGGCGGCGGTGGCTGCGGAACCAGAGCGTCCAAGCCGTGGGGCGTCAGCGGCGTGATGACCATGAAGATGATCAACAGCACCAGCAGAATGTCGATGAACGGTGTGACGTTGATGTCTGCCGATAGCCCGCCGGGACGACCTACTGCCATTGCCATAAGGTATACCTCGCTATAAAAAATCGTGCCTGGTTAAGGGTTACTGTCTTCTCTGTTCCGTCAGCAGGCCTAGCTCGCTGACGCCGGCGGAACGGACGTTATCCACCACTTCCACAACGGCTTTGTAGCGGGAGCGGGCATCGGCCTTTACGTACACCTTCTTGTCGGGACGGCTGGCGATGCGGTCGCGGATCTTCTGCGTAAGATCAGCGGGATTGATCTGGTCATTACCGAAGAACACCTTGCCTTCGCGGTTGATTGCGACCAGCAGAGCGTCTTCCTTATCCGCGTCGGGCATCTGCAACGGGTTGTTCGCCCGCGCCAGCTCCACCGGCGGACCATGCTGCAGCATCGGCGTGACCACCATGAAGATGATCAACAGCACCAACATCACGTCCACCATGGGGGTAACGTTGATGTTGGAATTGACTTTGGCGCCTTCGTTTCGAACTACGATTCCCATCGTGCGCTCCTTCGGTTACCGACGCGCTCCGGCTCCGACTGTTGTCCGCTTCAGGAAGTAATCCACAAGCTCGCTGGACGAATTGTCCATTTCGACGTCAAACGCTTCCACCTTGCCGGTGAAGTAGTTGAACATCATGACGGCGGGGATCGCCACAAACAGACCAAGAGCGGTGGTAACCAGGGCTTCGGAGATGCCGCCGGCGACTGAGGCCAAACCGGTAGCTTTGCTCTCCGACATTTTGCGGAAAGCGTTGAGAATTCCGATGACCGTTCCCAGCAGTCCCACGAAGGGGGCGGTGGAACCGATGGTGGCCAGACCGCCAAGACCACGCTTCAGCTCGGCGTGGACGATGGCTTCGGCACGCTCCAGAGCGCGCTTGCTGGCTTCGATCTGCTCGCCGGGAATCTCAGTGGAATCGCCATGAGCCTTGAATTCCTGCAGGCCGGCGGTCACAACCTTGGCCAAGTGGCTTTTCTTGTTGCGCTCGGCCACGCGGATGGCTTCATCCAGCTTGCCTTCGCGCAGAGCGCCGGCAACCGCGGGTGCGAACTGGCGCGACTGTTTACGGGCAGCGTTGAAAGCGACCCAACGATCGATCATCACGCCGATGGACCAGGCGGACATGATCAGAAGGATGATCACGATCGTACGGGCCGGCCAGCCCATTTGGCGCCACAAAGAAAGCGGGTCCCAGTTGATTTCGCTTCCTTGATCCTGGAACAGCCAAAAGGCCGCCATCTGCGCCTTGATGAAAATGAGAGTTGCTAGATTTGCGACAAGCATGGGTTTAAGTTTTCCTCCTCAGGAACTTTTAAGAACTTTTGTGCCGGGAGCCCTCACCAGCTCCGGGCCAGAGCAGAGATCCGCATCTCTTTAGAAGCGGCTGGATTCTCTCGTCACTACGCGGGCCCAGCGAACCGGGTCAACAATGGCCCGGTCCGCGCCCAAAAACCGTGCCTACATGTGGAAGTTGACCCTGATCTGCGTGTCTACTTCTACCGGCTCCCCGTTCAACAGATAGGGCCGGTACTTCCACTGCTTGACCGCATCCATCGCAGCCTGTATGAGCAGCGGCGGTCCCGAAAGAGCACGAAGGTTCTCGATATTGCCGGTCTTGCTGATCATTGCCTGCAGGAGGACCTCACCCTGCATATGGGCGATCTTGGCCATGGGTGGATACTGTGGTTCGATCCGGCGAATAAGAAGGCCTTCCGCCACACCTGCTGAGATGCGCAATTTCTGTGGTGCGACTTTCGGCGGAGCCGCCGCCGAACCGATGATGCTGTTCATCACGCCGCCGGGAGTCCCCCCGGGTACTCCGCCTACGACGCCAGCGCCGGTCGGCGGAGGCGCCTCTTCCTCTTCAATCATCTTCACTTGTTTGGGGATCTTGGTAGGCGCGCGCAGCTCTCCGTTGACGATCTCGCTGATCTTTTGCACCTTCACAACCGGCGTGGGCGGCGGCGGCGGCGGTGGGGGCGGCGGGGGTGGCGGCGCTACGAGCATCGAAGTCAGCTGATGGAGAGGCAGGGCTTCGGTAATGAGCAGGGGAAGAAGAACGAGAACGCCAATGATGGCGAGCTGAATCGCTGCCGATATCGCCGTCGTATACTTTTGGTTGGTCCGGATCTTACCGCCGGACTCCATTAGGCTATCTTCAAACATCCTGTTCTCCTATCTGCAGGGCACTCTTCAACTATATTTGGACACCGGAGCTGTCTATTTTGCTCCCGACCCGGTCAAGGAAAAAGACCCTAGGCCTTCGCCCTAACTTTGCCTTTGCCGGCAGCGACCGGAACCGGGGCTGCGCCGCTTCCACGGCGGGCCCGCCATTGCTGGTAGGCCACTAGCATGGGGGCCGCTATGGCGATGGACGAATACGTTCCGATCAAAATGCCGATCACCAGAGCAAAGGAAAACCCGCGGAGAACCTCTCCGCCGAACAAGAACAACGAGAGCACGGTCAAAAACGTAAGCCCGGAGGTCAAAATCGTCCGGCTCAGCGTCTGGTTGATGCTCCGGTTTACGATTTCCGACAGGCTCTCACGACGCATCAACTTGACGTTCTCACGGATGCGGTCGAACACCACGATGGTGTCGTTCATGGAGTAGCCGACCAGGGTAAGAATCGCGGCGATAACAGTAAGCGTTATCTCCTGGTTCGTCAAGGAGAAAGCTCCCAGCGTGATTAACGTATCGTGAAAGACCGCGACTACCGCGGCCACGCCGTAAATCAATTCAAAGCGAAACCACAAATACACCAGCATGCCCACCAAGGAGAAGCCGACCGCCAGCTTGGCCTGCCGCTTCAACTGGTCGCCTACCTGCGGTCCGACGATGTCGGCACGACGCACGGCAAAGTTGCTGGTGAAAAAATCCTGCTTCAACGATTCGACCACTGGCGCCGGCACCACACCCTTCAGATCGTCCACGCTCTTGAGCACGCCGCCGGGAGATTGGTTGCGAGCGTCTATCACCTGACGCGCGATCCGCTCGTATTCCTCGGTGCCGACATGGAGAGGATCGCGAGCAACCAAAGCATCGCGAACCGCCGAGACTCCAATCCGGTCATTGTTGTTGAGGTTCTGCTTGCCGGCGGGAGCATTGCCTTCCAGAGCAGCAATAATCTGATTCTTGCCTTTGGACAGCTCGGCCTGGCTGGTATCTTTCTCATCGAGAGTGATCACCAGTTGATTGGCCGTGTCTCCGCCGCTGAGACGCTGGACGACAGCACGTTGCAGGCCCGCGTGGCTCAGGGCACTATGAATCTCGCGTTCATTTCGGGCGTCGGCAAAACTCAGATAGACCTTGGTGCCGCCCGTGAAGTCCACGCCCAGCGGCAGCCAATCTCCAGTTTTGTGGTGCCGAACAGCCATGGAGATAATTCCGGCCACGCTAAAAACCAGCGAGAAGGCGAGAAACCACCACTTCTTGCCGAGAAAATCAATATTTGTGTTGCGAAAGAATTCCACGTTATCAGCCCTTAGAACTAGATGCTCAGCGCTTGGCCCCGCTGCTTGCGGTTCAGGACAGCGTCAAAAATCACTCGAGATACAAATACGGCGGTAAACAGATTCGCCAGCAGACCGAAGGTCAAAGTGAGGCCGAAGCCGCTGACGGGTCCGGATCCGACGAAAATCAGGATCAGCGCGGAGACGATCGTCGTCACATGTGTATCGACGATGGTAATCCAGGCGCGGCCGAAACCCTGATCCACTGCTGCCGCGGGCGCCTTATTGTGGCGCAGCTCCTCGCGGATACGCTCGAAAATCAGAACGTTGGAATCCACGCCCATACCAACCGTGAGAATGACGCCGGCAATTCCCGGAAGCGTCAGCGTTGCCCCGAAGAAGCCCATGAAGCCGAGCAGGATAATCAAGTTCAGAATCAGGGCGACATTTGCATTCACGCCTGCGCCGCGATAGTAGATCAGCATGAAGACCAGCACCGCCAGCATGCCGGCGATCGCCGCTTTGACGCCGGAGCGGATGGAATCAGCACCGAGCGAAGGACCCACGGTGCTCTCGCTGAGATAGTGCAAGCTTGCGGGAAGGGCGCCGGAGCGCAACAGCATCGCCAAATCGCCTGCGCTCTGATCGGTAAAGCCACCGCCGCTGATGCTTCCGCGGTCGCGGATGGTCTGCCGAATGGAAGCAACTTCGCGGATCTTGTTGTCCAAAACGACGGCGAGATAGTGGTTGGGATCGGGGAGATTCTCGTTGTGAGCGGACGTGAACGCCGCAAACTTCTGCCCTGCAGCTGCCGTCAGGTTGAAGGACACGTCAGGGCGGCCTTGTTCGTCGGTGCTGGGCCGAGCGTCAAGGATGTCGGTTCCGCCGACTACCGGAATTTTTGAGACCAAATAAACCTGGTCCGGCGTGCCCTCGTTGCCCATGATTGGCGAGGCGTGCATCAGAACTTGGCCAGGCGGTATGGGCCCCTGGGCCAGCGCGACTTGCTCGTTGGGAAAAGGAGCGCCACCGTTGAACACCTGGTGGATTTCCAGGCGGGCGGTAGATTGAATGATGCCTTTGACTCGCTCCAGATCGTCAACGCCCGGGAGCTGAACCAGAATCTGCTCTTTGCCCATGCCGTTACGCTGGATCAAAGGTTCGGTGACGCCCAACGTGTCCACGCGATTGCGGATAGCTTCAATCGATTTATCGACAGTCTGCTCTTTGAGACTGGCCGCCTCGGAAGGATTCATGCTGACGATCCAGCCGTCCGGGCCGCTGGTCACGCTGTATTGCCGGAGATAATCGCCCACGTAAGCCCGCAACTTGGGACCGGCATCGATCGGCAAGCCTTTGATCACGATCTTTTCAGCGTGTTCCGGGTCAGGCTTGCTGATATCGGTGTAGGTGATCCCCTGCTTACCCATCTCGTCTTTCAGTTGCTCAATCGCGCGGTCGGTTTCCGAGCCGATGGCTTCGTCCACCATCACCTGCAGAATGAGGTGCATTCCGCCCTTCAGGTCCAGGCCGAGGTGGATGCGGTTCAACACGGCTTGCTTGAGGCCATCGCCGCTAAACTTGTCGGGTTTGCCGAAGATGCCGAAGACAAAAACCAACAGCACCACGATGATGACTACCGTCTTGATGAGTAAGGTCCTTTGCATGGTCGGGGCGTCACTTCTCTGATTTCTTGGGTTCGTCGTCGCGAACTACGGACACGATGGCCGACTTGGTAACTTCCAAGCGCAGATTGTCGGGAGGCACACGCAGATGCACCGCGTCGTCCTTGAGCGCGATAATGCTGCCGCGAATTCCGCCCTGGGTGGTGACACGATCCCCGGTTTTCAGCTCGCCGATCATCTGTTGCCACCGCTTCTGCCGCCGCTGTTGGGGCAGAATCAGCAGAAGATAAAAGATGGCAAAGATCGGGAGCATGAGGAGCAGCCCGGACCCGAAGCCCGTCTGACCGCCACCCTGCAGCAAAAATCCGCCTATTTCAATTTCACCCATTGACGATTGCTGTTACCCCCAGCACACACGCGCTCCCCAGGAGGAGATGTGAATCAAGTTTTCACCGCTGATGAATACCGCCCGGGTCTCCCAGCACCTGACGATCTTGTGCCGGAGTAAATCGCGGAGGTCTCTGGCGCCTGAATCGTTTCTTCGTAAATCCGGGGAACTCAGACCAATTTCGACGACGCTTTGCCTGAATGCGCTCCTGAGGGATCCCCAAGACTTATAGCATGACGTACCGAACGCATGGTGTCAAGGTAGAACCACAGGTTATGCACGGTATTCAGCGCTCCGGCGAGGGGTTCACCTGAGACGAACAGATGGCGCAAATACGCCCGGCTATATCGGGTACACACGTTGCAACTGCACTTGGGATCGAGCGGGCCGGAGTCCTGAGCGAAGCGTAAATTCTTGATATTGAGCCGGCCTTCTGAGGTAAAGAGCAGGCCGTGGCGCGCGGCCCGCGTGGGCAGAACGCAATCCATCATCTCGACACCCATTGCAGCGTAACGCGCGATCTCATCGGGATAGCCAACGCCCATCACGTAGCGCGGCCGGTCTTTGGGAAGCACTTCGAGTGTTGCTGCGATCATCTCCAGCGTTTGCTGGCGCGGCTCGCCTACGCTAAGCCCGCCAATGGCGTAGCCGGGAAAATCCATCTCCACGGTCCGCTCGGCTGATTCGCGGCGCAGATCGGGGTGCATGCCGCCCTGGACGATGCCGAAAATCGTTTGCCTGCGGTCGATCGAGTTGGCCCACGGAACCTCGTGCTGGTGACTTTCGAAATACTCTTTGCTGCGGCGCGCCCAGCGCAGCGTCATCTCCATCGACTCGCGCACCCGGCTGCGCTCGGCAGGATGCTCGGTGCATTCGTCGAAAGCCATGATGATGTCACCGCCTAGAGCGATCTGAACTTCAATCGAACGCTCGGGGGTGAACAGGTGCGAAGTGCCGTCGAGATGCGACCGGAAATTTACGCCCTCTTCGGTTATTTTTCTCAACCCGCTTAGGCTGAAGACCTGAAAGCCTCCGGAGTCGGTGAGGATCGTTCTCTCCCAACTCATGAACTTGTGCAAGCCGCCCAGACTGCGAATCAACTCGTGACCTGGGCGGAGATAGAGATGGTAGGTATTGCCGAGAATGATCTGCGCGCCCAGCTCTTCCAGAATGTCCTGCGGGACAGCTTTTACCGATCCCGCGGTGCCGCATGGCATAAAAGCCGGCGTTTCGACCACGCCGTGCGCGGTCTCGATGCGGCCGCGCCGAGCGGCGCCGGAGACGGCTTGGATAGAAAACGGGAGCGTCACAGAAGCATTTTACAGTCGTCATCCGAGTGATCCCTTCGTGAGGAGGCGTGTTCATCAGCCTCCGAAAAGGACCCGAGGGCCCGGCAAGACCCATGCCAGGTAAGAAATTTCCAAGAAATCGGGGCTCGCGTCAAGCAAGAACTTTGTCGAGCGTACTTGCGGAGTCCTGATCTCAGTTCCTTACCCCCTTTTTTTCTGGAAATAGGAATCTCCATGGATTCCTGCCGTGAGGAACGCACCCCGGTCCTATCCTTGATTCTGGTGTCTTAGGGGGTTCTTCGCCTTTCTTTCCCCTCGGTTAAGCCGATAAATCCGTAGGTTCGTGGGGTCGACCATGAAGAGAGCTTCGAGAGTTCCTTTTATTGTCATCAGTCTGCTCGCTTGTCTTGCTTTCAGTAATCCAACTGGCCGCTGCGCCACCTCCCCATACAAGATCATCAACCAATCCGGCAAGGGTCTTTCATCCCTGTTTGAGGGACTGAAACCAAGCCCCCTCGCGCAACCCGGCATAGTCGGCCAGTACTATCCAGCGAGCAGGGATTGGAGGGGGATTACTCCATTTCGTCTTCCAGGACTGTTACCGGTAAATATTATCGGGGGTGGAATTTGTCCGGGAAGCGAAGTCTGCTCGAATCATTTTGTGCTCCTAAACGGTTCAGGGAGCTGCAGCTTCGCGTCTGGGTGTAGCGTGAGCGACTTCACGACTGATACCCAGAGCGCATCCTGCCAGACAGGAGAGGTTACTTTTTATTGCGAGGGTGCCGATGGCTCTTGCTGCGTGGACCACTATTTGTGTTTCAACCGGTACGGATGTCCATAGGAGGTAAGCGATGAGACGACCGAAATCCCTGCTCTGGGTTCTCGTAGGCCTGGTTCTGTTTTTTCAGCCCTGCTTTCTTGGCCAGGACGGGCCAGGAACGCAGGTTCGGTTGGCCGAGCCCTACCACCAGGCGCACTTCCCTGCGCTCCTGCAGGGCGGCTTCAAGTATTGGGACAAGGGTTATCTCGTCACTTACGCATTGGACGGGACCCTGCACGTGAGTCCGAACAAGCCGGGGGTGCTTCTGTATGACAAGTACGGCCACATCGCACGCGAGGCAGTTGTGTGGCTCAATGGCGCCCGTAGTGTCAGCGTTGGTGATGCGGCGGTGAGCCAATCGGGCCAATTGGTCGTTTCCGGCGGGACTGAGAATGAGAAGGCCGTGATTGCCAACTTTATTGCCGAAATTGGCAGCGATGACCGCGTGCACAAAGTCATTCGCACTAGTCCTTTCATGCCCGTCTATGTTTGCGCTCTTGAAGACGGGACCGTCTGGAGTTACGGGATCGACAGAGATAATCACTTGAATGGGATCCAGAACTCTCTTCGGCTTCGCCACTACAGCTTCGAAAAAGGCCAGCTTCACGCTCTGTTCGACCCTTCAACCTTGAGCCAAGACTGGCTACTCGAGCGCGGCAGTTACTCAGGCGCCGTCAGTCTCAGATGCAATTCCAAAACCGTTGTTCTTTATAACGGCGAAAGCGGTGACTTGGTTGAGATCGATCTCCGAACAGATTCTTTGAAGATCACCAAAGTAGCCCCATTGCCTGCGGTTCCGGAGTTCAAAATCCCTGGATTTGCGCTGACTGAGTCAGGGGACATATTCGCGAGCTTTTACGACCGGTCACACAAGCCAGCGATGTCCGGTCTGTTCCGATTGAGCCGCGACAACGCAGGCGGCGCCAAATGGGTCGCGGTTGACGGCACCGTGGGACCGTACTTGCACGTTTCGCCAATCGAGCGACTCATGGGCGCAGACGGCGACGACTTGGTGTACACGAGTCTCAAAGACGGCAAGATGTTCTGGTCAAAGCAAAGCACCCATTAGTGTCGATACCTGGCCAGTCGGTTCTTACCGTCACGGTTAAACGGTGGCAACTGCTTTCGCCCGTCCCTGCCCACGCTCCACCCACGCCGCGATCAGCGCTAATAGAAAGTAGAAGAACAGAGCGGTCATCGCCTCAGCGCGATCACTGGTTGGTGGCGGGAAGGCAAAAGTCCCGACGAACTGCAGCACGGCCAAAACTGCGACGTAGGCGATGACTCTTCCTTTGCGTGAGGCCGTCTTGATATACATCACGGCGCCCCCGAACAGCACTGCCATCTCCAGAATGAACGCCGGCACGCGGTAATTCCACAATCCAAAACCCATCTTGAACACGCTGTCATAGAGCGTCAAGTCCGGGCGGTGGACGATCAGATCAAGGATCCAGTGCGAGAAAACCGCCGCGGCAACGATCAACCCAATTCGCTGACCGCGCAGCTTCGGGATCATCTGGCAAACTACGTAAGCGAGCAGGCTCCAGCCCAACGCGCCCACCAGGCTATGTGTGTAAGGCATGTAATAAAGGTCGAGCGGGCTGGACGCGGTGATGCCGGGGACGATCCTGACCTTCTCAATCCCCAGCAGGACGAAGATCGCCCAAAGGACGTCGACGAACTGCACCGCGATGAATAAAAGCCAAAGCGGGATTCTCGATTCCATGCTTTTGGCGGCGAAGCTGGGGCCGTAATGTCCGACGAACAATGGTTTCTCCTCCTTGATCTCAAAGCGCAGCAAGAGACCCTTTTTTCTTGAAATCCCGAATTTATCAAATCCAGCTTAGCCGGCCAAATCGTTCATCCCTTAACCACGGTTTCGACACTTTTTCTCGGATAAATTCCGCGGAAGGCTGTCGGCACCTGGGCTGCAGGGTCATGTTCGAGGCCAATGCACAGTGGGTAGGGCAGTGCGAAGAAAACGGGCACAGGTTTGTATCAAGGCACGACTTTTTAGTTTAGTCGTGCCGTGCGCTTGAACTTGATCTCTCGTCGCCTTTACAAGACTTTAAGATCCGAACGGTCTGGAACCAGCATCACAGCTTACAGCAACTTTTTTTCAACCTTGCGGTTAAAGCCTATCGGGGTAAGCTGTACCTAGGAGGGCTTCATCTGTGTCGTACCAGAGGCTTCGCTATCGCTTTGCTTGGAGATCCGTCTTCGCTTCTTGCCTTCTGCTGTGCGCTGCAGCCATCTCGCTCTCCGCCCAGGGTGACGGCGGTAATGCCGGCGGCAATTGGAGGGCGTTTGATTCAGAAGACAAGATGACCGCCGCCAAGCGCGTCCGGTTCGAGCTGCTTTCGGACAACTCCTTGCGCTCCAATCGCGACGACGCCGATACCAAAATCGAACTCTTCTGCGAGAACGGCAAGTTCAAAGCCAGCAACTTCTCGCCCGGCTTGAGGCTTGGGCCGCCGAATCGGCCTGGCTTCTGGGGCCAGCCTCAAATGGAGGTCCGGGTTCGCGTGGATAACACCCACAGCGATCACGGCTGGAACTGGAACGGCAACCATCTGGCGATGGATAAGGACACGACCCGTGAACTGGTCGGCGCGCAGATTTTCAAGATCGAGTTCCTGGGACCTCGGGGACCGGTCATTGCGGAGTTCTCGCCCGCTGGTCTCGATTTGACGAGATTGTCGCAAGCCTGCCGCGGGATTTCACCGAAGAGACCCTGACGGTCGACGGTCGGTTGACGATCGCACCGAGCGCACCCGATGTCCTCACCGCTTTTCGTTTGGCTGGCTAAACTACTTCGAAGCCTCCTCGGAAAATCGGAAATTATTCAGCACCAGCTGCACAATCGGGTGAGGCCAGGTTTCTAAGTGCAGCAGATTAGGGAGCTCAGGAGGACGGGGAAGAATACTGGTCTTGTGGAGCGCATTGTCCCCCGGGACCATCATCAGGGCGTCGAATAATAACTGGCGTTTTAGTTTGCTGCGAATCACGAGGATCATCATCATTCGTCCGCCGGCCTTCTCTTGCGTGAACTTGAATTCCACGTCGGCGTTCTGGGCGTCTTTCTGATAGGTCACTCCCTTGATCTCATCGCCCGTAATGAGCACGTTGATGCCGAAGTTCTCTCCGGCGAAGAGGTAGACACTGTTGTCCGCCACGTACGGGATCTTGTCGAAGTGTTCCTCATAGTGGTGCTTGTTGCCAGTTTGCAGTTTGAGCGTGAAAGGATCCCGAAAGACCGGCGCCGGCGCAGCAGCATCGGAAGATTGTGGCTGTAAGCGGGCCAGGCTTGTCAGAGAAAGCACTGCCAGAAGTGTGGGCCTCGCTATGTTGTTCATATCTCCCTCCTGAACATGTTGGTGCATTCTAGCCGCTTTTTCGGCGTCCGCACTGTCAGAACCAAAGCTTGCTCCTGCGCCTTGTATAATAAGCAATTGCGTTCATGTTAATGAGACCCCAAGTTAGCTCCACTCCATCCACGAAGATTCGCTCTACCACCGTGGTCTGCGTGCGTCGGGGCGGAACTGTGGTCATGGCTGCTGATGGCCAGGTCACTTTGGGCGAAGGTGTGATCAAGCACACGGCGAAAAAGATCCGTCGTCTTTACAACGACAAGATTCTCGCCGGCTTTGCCGGTTCGACGGCCGATGCGTTTTCTCTCTTCGCGCGCTTTGAGGGCAAGCTGGAGCAATACCACGGCAATCTGGGACGCGCCGCCGTCGAGCTGGCCAAAGAGTGGCGCACCGACAAGGCCTTGCGCCATCTTGAAGCGCTGTTGCTCGTCTCGGACGCGAATCTCACTTTTCTGATCAGCGGCGCCGGCGACGTGATCGAGCCGGACGGCGGCGTGGCCGCGATCGGCAGCGGGGGGCCTTACGCTCTGGCTGCCGCCACAGCCTTGGCAGAGAACACCGATCTCCCTGCGCGCAAAATTGCGGAAGAGGCCATGAAGATCGCGGGCAAGATCTGCATCTATACCAACGAGAATTTCACTGTGGAAGAGCTTACTGGAGTTCAGGAGCAACAAGTCGCGCCGGCTCCGACCCGTTAGCACGATGGCAGGATATTCAGGAACACCGCTCGTCCAAAAGATCGGTATCAAGCCGGGACACCGCTTGGTCCTGCGCAACCATCCGCCCAGCTTCGTCAAGGATCTCGGCAGGTTGCCGGACGGCGTGGCTGCGACTGATCGTCTGTCCGGCAAAGCCGATGTGGTCGTTTGCTTTGTCGAGAAGCGCGCTGCGCTGGAGAAGGATTTCCCGGTGCTCACCGCCAAGCTTGCCTCGGCCGGCATGTTGTGGATCGCCTGGCCCAAGAAAGCTTCCGGTAAGCCAACGGATCTGAACGAAAACCTGGTTCGCGATACCGGGCTGGGTTTTGGACTGGTGGATGTAAAAGTCTGTGCGATCGATGAGACGTGGTCGGGGCTGAAGTTCGTAATTCGGCTGAAGGACCGACCCAAGAATTTGCCAGGCGCTGCGGCCAAGCCGCGCCCGAAGAAGAAGGAGCAGTAATGGCAATTTATTTGCCTGGAGTAGCGGAAGAGGCTGACGTCATGCTGGACGAGCTGACTCCGAAGGAAATCGTATCCGAGTTGGACAAGCATGTCGTAGGCCAGCATGAAGCCAAGCGCGCTGTGGCCATCGCTCTGCGTAATCGCATGCGCCGCCAGAAGCTTCCTGCCGACCTGGCGGAAGAGATCATGCCCAAGAACATCATCATGATTGGGCCCACCGGTGTTGGCAAGACGGAGATCGCACGACGTCTGGCGCGACTGGCCGATTCGCCATTTCTGAAGGTGGAAGCCTCGAAATTCACCGAAGTCGGTTACGTTGGTCGCGATGTGGAATCTATGATTCGCGACCTGGTGGAGATCGGGATCGATATGATCCGCGAAGAGCGGCTGGAGCAGGTAGCCGAAAAAGCAGAAGAGAATGCAGAAAGCAGGTTGCTCGACCTGCTGCTTCCGCCACCGCCTGCGCCCGTATCGAGCTCGACTGCCGGATTCGCGTTGCCGGCCGAAAATGGCGACTCTGCATCGCGAACCCGGGAAAAACTTCGCCAGCAACTGCGCGAAGGCGCGCTCGACGATCGCCAGGTGGAGATCGAAGTCCGTGAGCACAATATGCCGACCTTCGAGATCATCTCCAACCAGGGCATCGAAGATATCAACATCAAAGAAATGCTGCCGAACATCTTCGGCCAGCGCACCAAGAAACGGAAGATGAAGGTCAGCGAGGCGTTCGAGTATCTGATCCAGGAAGAGGAGTCGAAACTCATCGACATGGACCAGGTTACGCGTGTGGCCGTGGAGCGCGTGGAGCAGTCCGGCATCATCTTTCTTGACGAGATCGACAAAATCGCCGGGCGCGAGGGCGGACACGGGCCGGACGTTTCCCGCGAAGGCGTGCAACGCGACATTTTGCCGATCGTAGAAGGCACAACCGTCAACACGCGCTACGGCATGGTGCGGACGGACCATGTTCTATTCATCGCCGCCGGGGCTTTTCACGTCTCTAAGCCGAGCGATTTGATTCCGGAACTGCAGGGCCGCTTTCCCATCCGAGTTGAGCTCAAGTCGCTGACCATGGCCGACTTCATCGCGATTCTTACCGAGCCCAAGTCGTCTCTGGTCAAGCAATACACGGCTTTGCTCGAAACTGAAGGGATCAAGCTCGAGTTCACGCGCGAAGCCTTGGATGAAATCGCGAGTTTCGCATTTAAGGTCAACGAGTCCACCGAGAACATCGGCGCGCGGCGCCTGCACACCATCATGGAGCGCGTGCTGGATGAAGTCAGCTTCAACGCGCCGGACATGACTGAAAAAACTGTGAAGATCGATGCGGACTATGTTCGGAAAACGTTGGCCGACATTGTGAAGGATCAGGATCTGTCGCGATACATTCTGTGATAGAAGCAAATGGCAATTAGCAATTGGCAATTGGCCAGTTTGATCTGTTGCTAATTGCCATTTGCTAACTGCTAATTGCTTCCTTTAGGCTTTTCTGTCCCATGCGAATTTCCCCTCTATTCATTTGCGTGTTTGCAGCCGCTGTTGCAGGTTGCGGCGCACCCGGCGCGCCTTTGTCGCCTTCGCTGGGAATACCTAAACCAGTAAGCAATCTCACGGCTCTACGTAAGGGTGACACCGTCACTCTGACCTGGTCGGCTCCGACTGACACCACCGACGGCGAGCTTCTTCGCAAGCCCGGCAAAATGCTGGTGTCGCGCACCGTGGCAGGAACCGTCACACAGGTCGCCCAGGTCCCGATTCAGCCGGCGCTCGATGACCAACAACCGCCTGCGCCGAGCGTGAAAGACTCTCTCGCCGGCCCGCTGCAGTCGCCAACCGGCGACTTTGCTGAATACCGCGTGCTGAGCCAGAACCACGCGGGAAGGAGCGCCGAGCCTTCGAATCTGGCGGCGGTCCCTTTGGTGCCGACGCCGGTCACGCCGCAGAGATTGCAAGCCGTGGCAGTGCCCCGAGGTATCAGTCTCACCTGGGAGCAAGCCTGGCCACCGCCGAACCGGACGCACCTGACCACGCAGTACGCATACCGAATCATGCGCCGCGCCAAGGACTCAAAGACGCCGGTGGTGGTCGCGCAGGCAAACCTTAGCAACGAGGCCATCGCCTTTGTCGACACGGGAATTGAGTGGCAGAAACATTACGACTACTGGATCACTCCGGTGACACTGTGGCAGGGAACGTTCATCAAGGGTGAGGTCGAGGGAGATGACTCGCCCGTGGTTTCGATCTTTGCCGACGACAAATTTCCACCCGCTGTGCCCGAGGGACTGCAAGCAGTTTTCTCAGAAATGGCGCAACAACCGTTCGTTGATCTCACTTGGACGCCAGACACCGAGCCGGACCTGGCTGGGTACAATGTTTATCGCCACGTGGGCGACGCCCCCCCCGTGAAGATCAACCCCGAATTGGTGAAGACGCCCACGTTCCGCGACGCGGACGTTAAGCCGGGAACCAGATATTTCTATTCCGTTTCCGCGGTCGATCTGCGCGCCAACGAAAGTGCGCGATCCAAGGAAACGTCGGAGATGGTGCCGCAAGAGTGATGGGAAGGATTTGGTAATTGGGTAAACTTGGTAATTTGGCAATTGTTGGTAACGCAGGCCGCGCCAGGTTTTCAATTACCCAATTACCAAATTACTCATTTACCAAATGGATTTCGCTCGAGAAAAACAACAAACATGAAATACTGCCGCTTCTCTTCCTCCGACGGCCCGAAGTACGGACTGATCGAAACTATCTCGGGCACAGAGCACGTCACCCACACCGCCAACGGTAGCGCGGGCGTTCCTGACTTTCGCTCCCCCAAAAAGATCGCGCCGGTTCCCCTAGCTTCGGTCAAGCTGCTGGCTCCGGTCGAGCCGTCGAAGATCGTCTGCGTTGGCCGCAACTACGCGGATCACGTGAAAGAGTTCGGCAACGAAGTTCCGCCCGACCTGATCATTTTTCTCAAGCCGCCGACTTCCTTGCTCGGGCCGGGCGAGAAGATTGTTCGCCCGCATCGTCTTTCGCAGCGCGTGGATTTTGAGGGCGAGCTCGCTGCTGTGATCGGCAAAACCTGTCACAAACTCACGGACGCCGACGATGTCAGCCTCTACATCCTTGGATACACCTGCTCGAACGACGTGACCGCTCGCGATCTCCAGCGCAAAGACGGCCAATGGACGCGCGGTAAGAGCTTCGATACTTTTTGTCCGGTGGGACCGGTAGTCACCGATCAGGTCGACCCATGGGCGGGCGTTCAAGTAGAAAGCCGCGTCAACGGTGGGCTAAAACAATCGGGCAACACCACGTCATTCATCTTTCCCATGGATGTTATAATCCGCTTCATCGCGCAGGTGATGACATTGCTTCCCGGCGACTTGATTATGACCGGCACCCCCGCCGGAGTTGGCCCGCTGGTCGCGGGCGACCAGGTCTCAGTTTCCATTCAAGGCATCGGTACGCTTACAAATCCCGTGGTGGATGGTGACTAGATGAAATTTTTCGTCGACACGGCTAACATCGCTGAGATACGCGAAGCCGCCTCTCTCGGCATTCTCGATGGCGTGACCACCAACCCTTCGCTCGTCGCCAAGGAAGGCAAGCCATTCAGGCAGACGATCATCGAAATCTGTGAGATCGCCAACGGCCCGGTGAGCACGGAGGTCATCGCCACCGACGCCGGGGGCATGTGCAAAGAAGCCCAGGAGTACGCTGGCTGGCACAAGCACGTTGTAGTCAAGCTGCCCACCACGCGCGAAGGTCTTAAAGCGGCGAAGTGCCTAAGCGAGCAGGGCATAAAAACTAACGTTACCTTGTGCTTTTCCGCCAGCCAGGCCATTCTGGTGGCCAAAGCTGGAGCAACCTACGTGAGCCCGTTTGTAGGACGGCTCGATGACATCAGCCACAACGGTATGGACCTGGTCCGGCAGATCGTGCAGATCTACAAGAACTACGATTACAAGACTCAGGTGCTCGCCGCTTCATTGCGGCATCCCATGCACGTGGTGGAAGCAGCCATGGCCGGCGCGCATGTCGCCACCATGCCCTTCAAAATTCTAGACATGATGTTCAAACATCCGTTGACCGATCGCGGCCTGGAGCAGTTCCTGAAAGATTGGGAAAAAGGCCAAGCCGACTTGGCGAAATCATAGATGCGGATAAGGTTTTCTGCGGATATAGGTTCTATCGGCGTTGCCGCAAGCTCATCTATTCCCGTCACGGTAACCTTTTTCACCTGACGACCAAGCATGGACGAGACTCTTCGCTTTTATACCTTCGCCGCCCTGGCTGGACTCGGGGCTCTGGCCACGGCCTTTGTCTGGAAACGGCTACGGCGCAAGACTCCGGAACAGCTGGAGCAGGAGCGCCGCCGGCGCATTAGCGAAATTGGCCGGATCACCGGTGGAACGGTAATCGACGTCAGTGAGATGACCACCGATAAGGGATCGGCGGAGATCCAGTTGCTGATCTACCAATACAACGTTGCCGGAGTTCGCTATGAGGCTTCCCAGGACGTCACCAGCCTCCGTCATCGCGTCGATCTGCACACCTGCCGGGCCGGCCTCATGACCTCCATTAAGTACGACCCCGCCAATCCCGGCAACTCCATAGTGATCGCAGAAGATTGGAACGGGCTCAGGAGCTAACGAGTACCTCCTTACGCCGGTGAACGCCGGTTGAACGGCGTCTACTTGTTAGAACCCGCCTTTTCTCCCCGCGGACTGGTTTTCCTTAGATTAAAGAGGCGACCTAACGAGCGCCTGCCCGGCTCCGGATCGCCGGTGATCAGATAGGCGAGCACCGCACCTTGGAAGAGTTGCAGCACTTCCTCCACCTTGCGCTGATCGGGCATGAACTTCATCAGGAGCTGCACCCACAACCGCTGCTGCTCAGCATAGAAGGCTTTTGCTCTTGGCGAGCCGTTCCAGGCGCGTCGGGACAGATCCATCACAAGAAGCAGGACGCCCCGGGCCTCTGGAGTTGTTGTTTGCTCCCAGAGTGTTATCACGACGGTTCGCGGAGAGACGCCCGCGGGAAACGATTCCGGGGCAAATCGCGCACGCAATCTGCGCTCGAGAAGAACCATGGCTCCCTCTTCGATGTTTTCCCGGCCGCCGAAGTAGTGAACCAGCATGCGTTTGCTGGTTCCCACGTTCTTTGCCAATTGATCCAGACTGAGATCAATCGTCCCGGCTCTGACAAAGGCGGCCAGGCATCCCTCCAACAGCTCTTCCTTGCCGGCTTTCTTTTTGCGTTGCCTTCGCATGTACCATGTGGTACATCTAGTGGTGTACCAGCTGGTACATCATAACACTGGAGGAGGACCGATGAAACGACTGGACGTGGCGCTCTTGCTTCTACTCGGTTTGATCATTTGGATTCTGGGCACGGTCTACTACGCGAATCGCGGTCGGGCCGTGCTGGAGACCACAAGCTTGCGGTATTGGAAGGAGTTCGCTTTATCGCCGGTTATCTCAGCCGTTCTGTGTATTGCGATTCTTCGCTGGCGGCACATTGCCCTGGCCAATTGGACATCGGCGATGCTCCTGCTGGCAATTCCGGGAATGATCGGCGAAGCCGTGGTGCTCTCTAACCTGGCCACCTTCATGCCGAAGCTACAGGCGGGATCCGCAGGCAGATACGGAGCATTTCTTTTCGCCACGTACGCGTTCGTACTAGGAGTGGCCGAGGTCGTCACCCTCGGAGCAAACTCCAACGCCAATATTGCGGGTTTTGTGACGTGGCTGCTTCGTCTTCCCGAATAGAAGCTGGGCTTTGGCCGGGGCACTCGCGGTCGTCTGCAGAAGGAGCTAATGGGGCCGACGGCAAAGTTCCTGCAAATGCCCAGGCTCAACTAAGTCAACTGAGATTCTAGGCCGAACGAGAGGCTCGCACTCCAACCGAGGAAGAGAGGAAAGCACAATGTGTCTCATCTATTTTGAAAGTTTCTTTTTCAAGGACGCCAGTATTTTGTCATCAAGCAAATATTCCTTCCCGAAATGGTCACGGTACCAGGTATCACCGTGAGTGCCTCTGATGATTCGATTTCCAGAATCTGGCGTAGATTTAGGGAGGCTCAGAGTATCAATTAGCCGCTCGGTCTCGTTGAATTCCGTCGTTGCCTTGTCACGATCACCTTGGTGTTCGTACATCAATGCCAGTGTGAAATGTGCCAGCGGGTTTTCAGGATCGACGGTTACCGCCCGCTTCAATACTTCCACTGCCTTGGCAGTCAAACCTCGCGCGCGGTACCCCTGGGCAGCTGCAATATAGAGAATGGAATTATTAGGATCGAGCTGCATCGCAACGTTCATTTCTATGTCAGATCCATCCCAATCTCCCTTCGCGGCTAACAGGGCAGACAGTTGACTGTGGAGACTCGAAGAGTTCGGTGAGCCCTCCAGCTGCTTCTTCAGTTGAACAATTTCTTTATCAACATTCACCGTGGATACGGTCTTCTGGCTCTGACCATTGCAAGCAAGAATGAAACTCAACACCCCAAGAATCACGGAACCACTTGAGAGTTTCATCGCACTCCTTGAGAAGTGAAGGGGTTGTCGATCACACAACTGTAAGGATAGAGAATCCGCGCTATATTACCTAGCCGCGAGCGCCTCGACGATGCGGTCAAAATCTTCCAGCGATCCGTAGCGCAACACGATCTTGCCCTTGCCTTTGCGATCCAGAATCTCAACTTTCACGCCCAAAGCACGCTCCAGAGTTCGCTGGGCCTCGCGTACGTTTGGATCAACCGCCGGCACGGTTTTTTCCGTCTTTGCCCCCTGGGTTTCCGGGTTCATCAGATGCGAAACTAAGTCTTCGGTCTGGCGAACGGAGAGTTGCTTTTCAATCGCGTCGTGTGCGGCTCGTTCCATTTGCTGCGGAAATCCAACCAGGCCTACCAAAACCTTGCCGTGACCAAAGCTGAGCTGCCCGTTTTCCAGAGCTTCCTGGAGAGGCTGCGGAAGCTTGAGCAGGCGAATGAAGTTGGCGATGCTGGCGCGATCTTTGCCGGTACGAGACGCTATCTGTTCCTGAGTCAGCCCGAACTCCCGGCTGAGCCGTTCAAAGGCACGAGCCTGCTCCATCGGATTCAGGTCTTCGCGCTGCAGGTTCTCGATGATGGTGATCTCCATGGCCTGCTCATTGGAGATCTGGCGAACGGTCGCGGGAATAGTGGCTTTTCCAGCGCGTTTCGAAGCGAGCCAGCGCCGTTCCCCGGCAACCAGATGAAATCGTCCATTGGGCGTCGGCCGCAGGACAACGGGCTGGATCACACCGCTGGAACGAATGGAATCGGCAAGCTCCTTGAGCGCCTCTTCGTTAATGCGACCGCGGGTTTGGTATGGATTGGGATCGATCAGGTCAAGAGCGATTTCCTGAGACCCGCTAACAGCCAATGCGGGCTTAACGGCGACGGAAGTACGTCCTGGCAGGAGCGAGTCGAGGCCCCGACCCAGCGCTTTTCGTTTGTCAGTGAACTTTGTCATGTCTCAACTCTTCATTATTGCTCGTTGCTAGCGGGAGAAAGTTTGTCCATGAGGTCTGTGGTTGCATCAGCCTTGGAGGCCCGGTCTATGAGCTCTTTAGCCAAGCGGATATAACTCTCAGCGCCGCGGGAGTGGACGTCATACAGAAGTGCGGGCTTGCCGTAGCTGGGGGCCTCGGCGAGCCTTATGTTTCGGGGAATGATCGTCCTCAGCAACTTCTTGTCGAAGAACTTCTTAAGTTCGTGAGTGACCTGTTGCGCGAGAGTGGTGCGATCGTCGTACATAGTCAAGACCACGCCTTCGATCTGCAGATCCGGGTTGAAGCTCTGTCGCAGGCGCTCGATGGTGTCCAACAGCTCGCTCACGCCTTCCAGCGCAAAGTATTCGGCCTGCATGGGAATTAGGACGGAGTCGGCGGCCACCAGTGCGTTTAGGGTGAGGAGATCGAGAGCCGGCGGACAGTCGAGAACCGTGAAGTCAAAATTCTTGCGGATGAACTGAAGGGCATTTCGCAGGCGAAATTCGCGGGACTCTGCTCCAACCAGCTCGATGTTGGCGCCGATCAAATTCTTGTGGGCCGGTATCAGGCTCAAGCCTTCAAGCTCAGTGGTGAGAACGGCCTGGGCAGCATCGGCTTCCGCCATCAGCAAGTGGTAGGTACTGATGCGGTTGGCATCGCGGGTGAAACCCAAGCCACTGGTCGAGTTGGACTGGGGATCACAATCTACAAGCAGGGACGAGACCTCGGCTGCGGCAAAGGAGGCAGCCAGGTTGATGGCCGTGGTGGTCTTGCCGACCCCACCTTTCTGATTGGCAACGGCGATAACGCGTCCCATGGTGAAAGGAGCAGAGCTGTTTTAGAAATGTAGCGGAGCTCCAGAGATTGCGCAATGCTTCGCAGTTATGAAATTTGAGGAAAACGGAGACTCTGTCTCTTTTCTCGCGCTGCGAGATGTTCCACGTGGAACAGGCACTGCAACCACAATTCCTAGCGTTCCACGTGGAACAATGTTTACTAATTGGATTCCAGAGCCGGCCAGTGAAAGCTCGATGCGTTTCGGACAGGCCGTGGCCTCCCACTTACATAGGCTCAAATTGAACGAGAACGACGGCTGCCGCTCATGCCGCGAATAAAAACAGCGAGCGCGACCCACTCTATCTAGTTTGGTTCGTATCGGCTTTGATACCCTCCAAGATGACCCGGGAATGACTACCGGGAACCGCCACGGTCTTTGCCCAAGTTACTTCGTGCGCGACCCGCATCGCCAAGCTCGTCTGGGACGCACCAATCATAAGAGCCAGACACCCACCAGGACGAACCAGGTTGAGCGCTATGGGAATGGCGGCCTCGACTTTTTCCACCGCCCGCATCATCACCAGATCCGCCGAGCCGACAAAACTCTCGCCCCGCTGACGGGCGACCTTGACATTCTTGAGCCCCAGCGCGTAGATCACCTCGTTCAAAAACGTCGCTTTCTTCGCGCCGGATTCGATTAGCGTCACCCCGGCGAAGGGCCTCAGCACAGCGATTGGAAGACCGGGAAATCCGGCCCCTGAACCCAAATCAATCACGCTGGTGGCGGCATCCACAGCTACCAACTGGCGGCCTGCGAAGAACGACTCGCCGAAGTGTCGAGTGACGATCTGCTCGGCGCCCCGCACCGAGGTCAGATTCACCTTGGCGTTCCATTTCAAAAGCAGCTCAAGATACGTTATCGTTTGCTCCAATTGTTGTGGGTTCAATTCGGCATAGGGTCGCAATAGCCCGGCGATGGCAACGCTGTCCACGCGCTCATCGTAAATCACCCGGATTGCGTCACGCTTCCGGTGAGCCTTCGCACGGAACCAGAGCAGGGCGGCAGGCTTTCCAGCAACTGCCTGACCGTGCGTTTCAGAACCGGGTGCCGCGCCTCGGGAGCGATCTCCGTCAGCGGTTCGAGGACGAAGCGGCGCTGCTGTAGGGCGGGATGGGGAATCGTTAACTCCGGACTTCTCACAATGGCGTTGCCAAAGAGAACGATGTCGATATCGATCGTCCGCGGGCCTTTCTTCTCCAGGCGCCGCCGGCCCAGCGCCTGCTCAATGCCTAAGGTGCACGAGAGAAGCTGTCTGGGCATCAGCTCCGTCTCGAGGGCTACTACGCAGTTGAGAAACCACGGCTGAGCTCGATCTACCTCCACGGGCTCAGTCTCATAGAGGGACGATACGGCGATGATCTTGCCGAGTTTCTCAACGTGGCCGAGCGCCTTGCACAAGTTGGCGACCCGGTCCCCGGTATTGGATCCGAGCGATAGGTAGACTGTCTTTTTCAAGATGACCTTTGCCGCAATTGTACCTATCGCAAGGGTGCTGTACCCCTGCAGCGGTGAGCCGTTACGTTGGTCACTTGGCCCTTTCGGCCTTATTCCGATAACTTGTTGAGGTATGGCTCTACAAGCTCTCCTGCTTAGCCGCGACGCTGAGGTTCACCGTGCCCTGCGCCGGGTGCTCGACAGCACGAATATTGACGTTGAAGTCTGCAATAATCCGGAGCAAGCTCGTCTGGCGCTGGCCCGCCGCAAATACGACACCCTGCTGGTCGATTGCGACGACATGCCCAGTGCTCCAGCCATCTTGCGTGAGCTGCGTCAGGGTAGGTCCAACAAGAGTTGTATCGCGTTCGCCATCGTGCACGGTCGCACGACGGTGCAGCAAGCATTCGAGATGGGCGCTAACTTTGTTCTCGACAAGCCAATCTCCCTGGAGCGCGCCACACGCAGCGTGAGGGCTGCCCAAGGCCTGATCATGCGGGAACGCCGCCGCTACCACCGGCACCTGTTGCGAGCAAGCGGAGCGATTTTGGTAGACGCCGGCTCCGAACTGCCCATCAGTATCACCAACATCAGCCATGGCGGAATATCCATCGAGTGCAATCGCCAGTTGGACGAAGGAGGAGCCGCCCGCCTGAAATTCCTCTTGCCGGGAGTGAAGCGCGCGCTCGAGATCAAGGGCGAGGTGATATGGTCGAATTCCGAAGGCCAGGCCGGCATTCGTTTTCAAGTGGTCTCGGCCGAAGTTAAGAAGGCGCTCGATTCCTGGCTCGAACGACGCGCCTTGCCACTGGGCAACGGGGCAATGTTTATCAACGCAGCTCTCTAAGCTTGGGGCGCCAGATGGGCAGGAATTCCATTTCGCTGAGCCGGGCTCTGCGTCTCACCGGCTTCGGTTGTCTCTTCCCATAACGAGCGATCGCGGAGCATTCGGGCAACCAGAGCTGTATGCATGGCATGACCGGCACGATCGGCTACGATCCGTCCCAGAACTTGTCTACCTAATAGAGCCAGATCCCCGATCAGATCCAGAACCTTGTGCCGGACAAACTCGTCGGCAAAGCGCAGCGGTCCGTTCTTGACCCCGGTGTCGGTGAGTACGATCACGTTGGCCTCGGTGGCGCCGCGGATCAAACCCATATTGCGCATCGCCTGTTCCTCCCGCAAGAAGCCGAAGGTCCGCGCCGCGGCCAATTCTTTGCGGTAAAGATCACGCGAGAGATCGATCTCAAATGATTGCGCCCCGATGGGCGGAGCGAAGTCGATGTTATAGGCCACGGAATATCCGGCAGCCGGATACGCAGCAATCGATTTGTCGCCTTCGCGGACTTCGAACTCGCGCAGAATTCGTAAATACGACCTTTTCTTTCGCTGCTGCTTTAGACCGGCTTGAAGAACTAGATCGACGAAGGGTTTGGCGCTGCCATCGAGAATCGGTAGCTCCAGATTGTCAAGCTCTACGACGGCGTTGTCCAGGCCGATGCCGATGAACGCAGAAAGCAGGTGCTCCGTGGTTGAGATCAGAACACCTTTCTTTTGCAAACTGGTGGCGTAGCTGACCCGAGCCACGTTCCGCCCGACCGCTTCGATCTCAAAGCCCTCAAGATCGACGCGCCGAAACACTACTCCTGTCCCAGCTGGAACAGGAACTATCCGCAGGTTGACCGGGGCGCCGCTATGCAAGCCTATGCCGCGGCAGCTAACTGGCGTGCGAAGTGTTTGTTCGAGGGGCAAGTTGTTACAGATGAAGAGATTACACCAGTACTGTTACATCGCGGTGTTGTTTTTTTACAACATAACGTGGCCAACTGGAAACTACTTCTTGTCGTTCGCGTGGCTGACGAGCTTGGGAGTGAAGTAAGAGTCCGGCGCGCGCTTATTGTAGGACGCGGCGGTAACAGACTCTGAACGCGCCAGTGCACCGTTGCGTTTGATCTGGGTACTCCAGGGAGTGTTGACGCCGTCCACTATTCGCCAGCCGCCGTAGGTCTCGACTTCCTCATCGCGCTCGCGGCTCTTGGGATCGCGAACGGAAAATACTTTTTGTACGGGCAGGTGCGTGTCTGTAGAAACCATCAACGTGACGGCCTCATTCTGAGGATTGATGATAGTGATTTTCTCCGTCATTTGACCTTCGGCCAGAGCCGGGCCTTCATCTAGAAGGATTGTGCCGGGGTCTTTGAGCCACTCCCGCAGAACCTTAGCCAGGCTAAATCGCCGGCGTATAAGAGCCTGTTTCACACTCTCGTCTTTCTCCGGATCCATCTCGTGGCCGCCGCGAAACGTGACTTCGTACTCTTTATCGCCAAGGAACAGATAGACTATGTCGCGAGCCTCCGTGAGCTCATTGCGTTCAGAGTCTGGCCACCTCCAATAACGGTAAAAGACGTTGGTCGCGACCATGGCGTCGTTGTGAAAACGACCATATCGTCCTTGCGTGTAGGCATCCTGGGCGGTGAGGTAGGCTTGGCCTCCCAGCGCCACGATCATGCGGTCGATAATGGCTCGGGCTTTTTGCTGGTTCGTCTGGCCTTCACTCGCCGGTTTCGACGGAGATGATTGCTGACCGGTCAGGGTGGCCAGACACAGGAAGAGTAGTACGAGAAGTCTCATTTGTGATCTGCGGTTCCTCTTTAGATGCGCCCAAAACCTGCACTGCTGCTCGCTATCATCCCACCAGCACCGCGCCGCCGTTCACGTTCACAATTTCGCCGGTAATGAATCCTGCATGTCTGGTGCATAGAAAAAGCACGGTAGCGGCAATTTCTTCGGGCGTGCCGGCGCGGCCCAAAGGAATAGTGGCAAACACCCGCTTGCCGATCTCTGGATCGCGCAATGCCGGCGCAGCCATATCAGTTTCCACCCAACCCGGCGCGACACAGTTGACGTAAATGCCGTCACGCGCGAGCTCGGTGGAAAGCCCTTTGACCATGCTGATGATGGCGCCCTTAGTGGCAGCGTAGTCGCAATGATAAGCCTCGCCGCGCTGTCCAGCAGTTGAGCTGATCAAGACGACGTGTCCGCCCGAGCCTTGTTTCTTCATTTGCGCCACGCCATGCTTCACCAAGCCGAATATGCTGTCGAGGTTGATGGCCACGGTCGATCGCCATTGCTCGTCCGGCATTTCATTTATCGGCGTGTCCCGGGGAGGCCACACGCCGTGGTTTCCCACGACGACGTCCACGCCGCCGAAGCGATCGGTAGCAGCTGTCACCAAGGACTGGGCAGCTTCGATCGAAGAAAGATCTGCTTTGACTGCCACGCATGTTTTTGCTCCACCGCATTCTTCTGCCAGCCGTTCGGCTTGGCTTTGAGCGCGGTGGTAGTTGAACAGCACTCGCGCTCCCGCTTGCGTGAACAACCGTACGATCGCCGCGCCTATGCCTCGCGACCCTCCGGTCACAATGGCCACGCGGTTCTCCAGCGACAACAGCACCCCTCGATCCGGCATGGAGATTACGATACGGAAGCCGCAGGCGCTTGCGCAAGATCTGTCGCAGCGCTAACGTCTTCGCGCGGCATTTACAAACGACTGAAAGAGCTGCAAGGAGGGCTCATCACCCTCGAACGTGCGTTCGGGATGCCACTGCACAGCCAGTACATAGTGTCCGGGCAGCGTTCCTTCGATGGCCTCGATCACGTCGTCTTCTGGACATCGCGCAGAGACTCGCAGCCCGTCGCCGACGATGTCCGCTGCCTGATGATGGCTGGAATTCACGCGGATTCCCGCTGCGCCGGCTTTCATCTCACGCGACAAAAGCGTTCGTGGCTCGACGACGATCTGATGAGCCATCACGCCACCACGAACGGAGTGTGTGCTCGCCGACTCGATGTCTTGCACCAAAGATCCAGTACGCCACACGTTCAACGATTGCAAACCGTAGCAAATGCCAAAGATGGGCTTGCGCAAGTTGTAAGCATCTTGCAAGAGCAGCTCGTCGGCAGCATCACGCAACGGATCGGTTTTGGCTGTCTTGGGATGTCTTGCCTGGCCAAATTTTTGCGGATCGACGTCCGCTTTGCTGCCTGGCAACAAGACTGCGGAACACTTGCTGATGCGCTTAGCCATCTCTTCCGGCGGCAGGCCTAGCGGAATGACCACGGGTTCGCCACCCGCGGCTTCGACCGCACGTAGATAGGGGGGCAGGGACCGCGCACTGTACTCTGCGTCGTACGAGCAAGGCTCGGGGATGGCAATGCGAGGCTTCACCTTACCATCAGTCTCATTCCCGAAGCGCTGGCCTGTCAATCCAGCGTGCGGCCCCGCGCAGATCCCTTCAAGGGCTGGGTTAGGCCTTTGGCTTCGCCGGTGTGACAACAAAGGCAGGCAGAGGTTGGCCGTCGTCGGTACTTATGTTGCTCTCGGTAAAGATAAATTCCTCTGTCCCCTTCTTGAGCATCTCTTTTGAAACGGGCTTGATGGCGATTGCTCCGGCTTCAATCTTGCCGCTAGGCCCGGCCTTAACTGCAGCCACAGCAGAGGGATCCTTGCCATCAAAGTAGACGCAGACGGCTGCATCCTTGCTCTGCGTGAAGAGGCATGCAGCGCTACGACCCGCCTTGGCTTCCTTCACCTTTAGAAATGGTCCAAGGTCACCGTCTTTCAATCCCGCTGTCCAATTCTGGTCGCTGATGTAAATGCCAAGTGAGCCGTTAATACTTTCAGGCTGAACATTATTAGCAACCGCTGCGGCTCTCTTGACGAAGGCGAGCGGCTCTTCCTTCGCTTGTTGTGCTTGATTCTGGCCACTGGCCGCCACGGCCAAAACCCATCTGTCAATTCCCTTCAACCTTAGCATTCTCAATGGGAATGAGTAACCTTCTTGAGGTAGGCGACCAGCACAACCACACACAAGAAGCCTATTACGGCCCACCGTATCCTGACTGTATGCAACCTAACCGCGACAATCTGGAACTGCGGAACCAAAGCGATCCATGCTATTACTGCAGCAAATATTGCGATGCCGCCATACAAGACCCCCCTACTTATCATATAACCCTCCAGCTCGCGCTCACGGATCAATCCGGCAAGCCTCACTTATAGGCGCATGTGCCGGGTACAGGATCGATCGTAATCTTCGTGATCGTAACGAACAAGAGGTCGATGTCCGTCACGTGTTTGATCGCATGGACCGAAAATGGACAGCACAAAGAGTGGCAAGCCGGGTTTCTCACGATTCCGTTTCGGGGGCCAGCCATGGATTACGCTCTACTTCGGGCAGCAGATAAGCTGGCGCTGGCTCTTCAACAGGGAACACGCCCCGCGCAATCTGCGACAAGTCCAAATCTGGGCCGACCGGCACAACCATCCTCATCTCGGGCAAGGCACTCTCGACCGTGCTCAGCGTCTGGGCAATCTGAACCGAGACATGCAGTCGCTGGTGAGCGTCGTGCGCGCCCGAGCGAGCGCTCCCCGGTCTTAGCGGAGGGCGCCTCTAGCGAATGGGAAAATCAAGCGGTTCGATTAGCAGGCCGTTAAGATATTGCATCATCTCCTCCGTCACACGGCATCTGACCACCAGCTTTCGCAGTCCCGCCATCAGCTTTTTTCCGAAGTGGAGAGAAAACTAGGGCGATGTCTTCCCGAGCTGCAGCGTTACGCGTTTGGTGTCATGCTCCGATAAAGCAACACGTGTCTCCGTTTTTCGTCGAGATGGTTCAGCAAGGGCAGAGTCCTCCTTCTCGTCGCGCTCCACATCTGCTAAAACGCGATAGGGGCCAGGAACGATGTTTTTAATGACGAAAGCTCCGTGCTGGTCCGTGACCGCTCTCCTCTGACGATCGCTCCGAAAAGGATTGTCAGTTGCTGGCAAGAGTTGCACTGTACTTCCCGGAGCAGGTCCTTCGTCATTCATTACGCTTCCGGAGAGCTGCGCGGCGCCGGGGCTGATGCTCACCTCCAGCAGATGAGCAGCTGAACCACTCATGGCACGCACTCCTTTCTGAAAGGCGTCATCCCCTCCCAAGGTTGCAGATTTCACATACCACCCTTCGGGAAGACCGGTAACGCGAACGGCATACGTGGTTCTGCGCAGTTCGGTTATTTTGAAAGTACCGTCCTTCTTGACCTCGGCAGCTCCGAATCCCAAATCGCTTTTACCTATCGCATGCAGCCACACGTGGAGAGCGCCGTAATCGAGCCCGGCGCCATCGGGCGAGGTCTCGGCTGTGATCCGGCCAGAGATTGAGACCGCTCGCTCCAGGCGGACGACAAGCCCGGAAATATTTTGTGTGGCAACCTCGACGGGCTGCTCAGCAGAGTAGGTCGTGTTTTCTTCGCGCTTGGAGACTTGTAGAACGTAGCTTCCCGGAGTAACACCCTCGATGTTAAATAAACCCTCAGCATCGGAAGTTGCCGTCGTGCGAAGTGAGGAAAACAAAAGATCCAGGTCGCGCGCCGCGAGAACAACGTTGACGCCCGCAGCGGGCTTATCCTCAAGTACGGCCTTTCCCGAGACTGTCACCACCTTCTCCGGACGCAGAGTCAAATCAATCCGGCTCTCCTGTCCAGCGGCCACGCGAGTTTTTTGCGCCTGGCTCCGCTGTGATACTCCCGGATAATAGATCGGCGGCCGGTTGGTTGAAGGCTCATTTCCTAATTCGAAGCCAAAGCCTCCGCCACGCAGCGCGGCTTCGGTTAGGTCGGGCATGCCGGAGTCTATAGCGGCGATATAGTACTGGCCAGGCGGGAGGCTGTATAGCCGGTACTCTCCCAGGTCGTTGGTAACTGCCATCGCAGAAGGGATTAATTCAAGACGGGGACCTAGCAAGGATTCATCCTGGTCTTCTTCTGGCTCCGCCTTGGATCTTTCGATCAAAGCCTCCACCTCAACACCGGAGACAGGCTCGCCATCCTCATCGGTGATTCGTCCCACGATTGCCGCTGTCTGAGTGAGGCGAAACAGAACCTTGCTCTGTTTCTGTCCAGGTATCAGCTCCAGCAATGCTCCGGAGCGGCTTGCCCCTTCCGGCCGGTACGATTCGGGAACGTACCCATTGTGGCTGGCGAAAAACCGGTAGCGGCCGGGAAGGATTCCGTTGATAGAGAATTGGCCCTTATTGTCTGAGATGCCTTTGAAGGATCGTGGCTTCTCGCTCCGTTCCGACTGAATCAGAACCAAGCGCGCCGATCTAAGCGGCTCTCCTGTCGCATCGCTGAGAACTTGTCCTGATACAGTGCAGAGTTCGGGTGTTTTTGTTATTTCCTGGGCGCATAACAGCGGTGAGAAGATCAGTGTCGTCGCGATCGCCAGGTTCTTCACGAGTTTGCTCTGGACCCTAATAATCAACAGATGCAGAGTTCGCCCACAGAGTGGCTCGAATTCGCACGTCATGGATCTGCCACAACCTGCAGAAACGCGATTTCAAGATTGGGGAACAGTCAGCAAGTGTATAGTCTAGTCCTGTCTGTCCCGGCTCGCTGGCGGCGGCAGTGCTTCCAGGAATCCCAGGGGCATGAACCCCCGCTTCTCTTTAAGATGACGCACAGCTTCGTCGTCGAGGCAGACCGCGGCCATAAGCTCCGGCAACCGCACTGAATGCCTTCCAAGAGCTTTGGATATCCTGATTGCGTTCCATAAGACCCTGGTCAACCGGTCTTCGTAGCTCACAAAGACCCACGATATTTCCTCGGGAAACCTGCGCTGTCCTTTCAGGTGTGGCTGAAGGAGAGCCGGATTATCCTCGGGCAGGATCTCCCGGCGCATTTGCAGCACCGCCGACTGATTGTCGAATTGGCGAAGAAATCGTTTGCCAAAAACAACATATAAGCTGCAAATAAATAGTTCGAGAGATATGGACTCGCCTGCGGGCCGCTGTTGCAAGGCTGCATTGAAAGCGCGGCCGATCGCCTTTTGAATTTTGCGGTCCAGGGAGCGCGCAAAGTGTCGGGCAAGTGAGACGTTTGCAGTTCGGCTCTTCAATTTTGTACCTGCACTTTGTCTGTCGAACGCCGCCAGAGACTTCCCCCAACTGCCGCTATTGTATGTGGCATGGCGGTTAGGTTCTAAGCCCCAGCTCAAATGCCCGGGAGAATTCAATGCCTTGAGCACCCCGGAAAATGTCCGGTTCTTTGCCGGTGTTAATCCGCAACGGAGGAGTTCTCGTAGAGACTGGCTATCGTCTCACGCGCCTTGTTGGAAACCACCTCCGCATCGTGCACGTTCAAGCCTGTCGTCGCGATCGGCTCTCCTAGGATCAGCCGCACCGGTCGAGGCTTGATATGCCACGTATTCATCTTAAGAATCTCGTAGGTTCCGACGATCGCCATCGGCACCACCTCGACTTGGGCCTTGATGGCGGCGAAAAAAGCGCCGCCCATGAAAGGCTGTAGCCGTCCGTCTTCCGACCGGCCACCTTCCGGGAAAACGACGAGCGGCATGTTGTCGCGGATGGCCGCGACGGCGCGGTTCAGGCTGCGAATCGAACCTCGGGGATTCTCCGTGTCCACAGGAATCTGTCCGGAAAGCCGCAGATGCCAGCCCATAAACGGATAACGAAAAAGCTCCTGCTTCGCCAGAATTCGAAACTGGAACGGCAGATGAGCGTAGAGAACGGGGATGTCCAGAGCGGAAAGATGATTGACCACGTAGACATGTGCCTTGTTCGTGTCGATCTTTTCCAGGCCCTCAACCGTAACCGGCGCGCCGATTGTTCCCAGAATCATTTTCGACCACAGGCGCGCAAAACCATGCTGCACAGTGCCCGACCGGTCGAAGAGCGACGACAGCAGCGACAGCGATCCCAGAACGATGGTGTATAGCCAAAAGAGCGGGTCCCAGATGAAATACGACCGTAGGCGCGAGAGCCAGTGGCGAAGGCCACTTGTCTGCTCCACAGCTTTGGCTTGAACTTGGACCGTTTGCGACACGCGTTAGACACTCTGCCGGGTTTGGCCCTGAGCAAGGATCGCCAAGGCTTCTCCTACAATGTAAATGGAACCGGTGATTACTACCACGCCCTTCACGCCGGCGAGTGATCGCGCGCGTTCCAAAGCTGCCGCGACGGACGGTTCTTCGAGGATCTCCGTCTGCGCGGGTCGCCCCCACTCGGCGATCTCGTGTGGCGACGCGGCACGGGGATTATCAGCCTGAGTGGCAATCACCCGTTCGGCCAGCGGAAAGAGAATGCTGGCAATCTCGGCGATAGCTTTGTCGCGCATTGCGCCAAAGACGAAAGTCAGCGGACGATCGTCATAGAAAGTCGAAAGCGTGGAGCGCAATGCCCAGGCGCCGGATGGATTGTGGGCAACGTCCAGCACCGTTTCAGGCGCGTCCCCATCCGCCGGAATCACTTGGAATCTGCCGGGCCAATACGTTTCTTGAATGCCCTGCTTCACATGTTGTGGCAGGATTTTGAAGCCACAATGATTCAGCTCCTCGGCGGCGGTAATCGCGAGAGCCAGATTGCGGAGCTGGTGACGGCCGGCTAAAGGAAAATCTACCTCGATCTCCTGACCCATGACTTCGAGCGCAAAGAAGTTCTGGGCGATCGATGCATTGGGATCGTCGGTAGGAACCAGCGGCGGCATATTCTTTACTGCGCTCACCGGCCGCGCGTTTCGGTCCATGATCTCGTGCCCCAGCGTGTCGTTGACCTGGGGATGCTGCGGCAGCAAAATGACCGTTCCTTGGGGACGAATGATTCCGGCCTTCTCGCGCGCGATCTCGGGCAGCGTCTCACCGAGGAATTTCTGATGGTCAAGATCGATGTCGGTAATCACGGAAATGCACGGATCGACAATATTGGTGGCGTCCAGGCGGCCGCCCATGCCGACCTCCAGCACCGCCAGCTCAACGCCGGCGCTGGCAAAATATTCGAACATCATCGCCGTCAACATTTCGAAGAAGCTCGGGTGCCACGGCAGCTCCGCGCGAACCACAAGCTCCTGAGCCACGGGCTCGACTCGGTCATACATGAGGGCGAATTCCGGATTGCTGATCAGCTCGCCGTCGATTCTGATGCGCTCATTCACTGAACCCAAGTGCGGTGAGGTATAAAGACCCGTACGATATCCAGCGGTTTTTACGATACTCGCGAGGGTTGCCGCCGTTGAGCCCTTGCCGTTCGTACCGGCGATCAGCACGCTGGGAAATCGACGTTGCGGGTGGCCCAGCGCTGCCGCCAGTTTGCGCATGTGTTCGAGATCGAACTTTTGCTGCGTAGCCAGCTCATGGCCGAGCTGCAACAGCTGCGATACGGCGGTTTCATAAGAGACAGGCACGACTCAGGCGGCCTTGGGCATCATGAAATCCAGTGCACGCGCGATGTAGTTCTTCATCTCCTTGCGATGCACTACAGCATCAAGCATGCCGTGCTGAAGGAGGAATTCGCTGCGCTGGAAACCATCGGGGAGTTTCTGACGAATGGTTTGTTCGATCACGCGAGGTCCGGCAAAACCGATCAACGCTCCGGGTTCGGCGATGTTTAAGTCCCCAAGCATGGCGTAAGAGGCGGTCACACCTCCGGTCGTAGGATCGGTCAAGACTGAGACGTACGGAATTTGGGCGGAGTCCAACCGGGCCAACGCCGCGGAAATCTTCGCCATCTGCATCAGGCTGACTACACCTTCCATCATGCGCGCTCCGCCGGAGGCAGAGACGACGATGATCGGCCGCTTTTGGTCGCACGCGCGTTCCACGGCCCGGGTGATTGCCTCGCCTACTACCGCGCCCATGCTCCCGCCGATAAAGGCGTATTCCATCGCACTTACCATCACCGGCCGGCCCTCGAGCGTGCCGGAGGCATTGATGATTGCGTCTTTCAAACCATTCTCGGCCTGGCTTTTTTGCAGTCGACTCTTGTAGGGACGGGTATCAGTGAAGTTGAGAGGATCGGTGGAGCTCAAACTTTCATCAGCGGTTTCGATGCTGCCCTCGTCAAGAAGTAGGAGGAGGCGATCGCCGGCGTTGATGCGAAAGTGATAGTCACACTTGGTACAGACGTTGAGATTGTCTCCGAGCTCTTTTTTCCAAATGATCTGCCGGCAGCCCTCGCACTTTACCCATAAGCCCTCGGTCCGCACACGCTTGTCTTCCGACGCCTGGATCTCACCCGACTGCCGCTTAAACCAAGTCAAGAGCTCTCCTTTTAGTACTCGATGCCGCGCTGCGCCATGACGCCTTTTTCGTAAGCGTGCTTTACCTGCTTCATTTCGGTAACGGTATCGGCCAACTCAATGATTGTCGGATGAGCGTTGCGTCCCGTCAAGATGACATGAACTTGTTCCGGTCTATTCCTAAGAGTCTCAACTACTTGCGCCGGATCGAGCATGCTGTAACTGATGGCGTAGTTAATCTCATCGAGCACCACCAAATCCCATTTTCCCGAGAGGATGGCTTCACGCGCTTCCGACCACGCCTGTTCCACCATGCGGATGTCTTCTGGATCGGTCTCGGCGCCGCCTACTTTCACAAAGCCTCGGCCCATCTGTTTCATCACAAAATTCTCGCCGAAAGCCTTCACCGCATCAAGCTCGCCGTAATGCCAGGAGCCCTTTAGGAACTGAAGCATCAGCACCTTCATGCCGTTGCCGACCGCACGCAAGGCAGTGCCCATCGCCGCGGTGGTCTTGCCTTTGCCAGGCCCGGTATTTACGATGATAAGTCCCCGATGAACGTCCGTCATTTTCCTAAACTCTCGGCAACCTTGCTTCCGCCACCAGGAAGCGCCACGCCTCCGCTCAGTTCATGGCTACATCTGTCATTCCAAATAAGAGTGTCATTCCGAGCGGAGCGAGGAATCGGCTGCGCGGATCATGAGGCGAGAACGGTGCGCCTCGAAAGCAGCGGAGCAGATCCTTCGCCTTCGGCTCGGGATGACACTTCGAAAGATGGAAGCGACGTGGTTGTGTGCCATCACTGAAAACATTCCAACTATCACAGGATCGGGTGCCCGATTCCACGAGCGATGGATGGTCAACTGTGTCCATTCTACTTTGACTACCGTGCCCAGCGAAGCACACAAATTTGTAAAGCTAGTCCGCTTAGATCTTCTAGTATAAGCACAACCGACGATCTCCCATGGGCTAATAGGTTAGTGTGCCTCAATGCCCGGTGTGGTAAGGATGACCTTTGAGGATTGTAAATGCTCGGTAGATCTGCTCCAACAGCACGATCCGTGCGAGCTCGTGGGCCAGGGTCATCTTGCCGAAGGAAAGAATCAGGTCAGCGGAGCCCCGCGCTTGGTCGCTAAAACCGTCCGCAGGCCCTACGGCAAAAAACAAGTTCTGCGTGCCGCGGTCCTGCTGATCGCGTAGCAGTTCAGCGAACTCTTCAGACGTAAATTGCCGCCCCCGGGCGTCGAGCAAGATCACCACCGGTGTGGTGCGCCCGCCCCGTATCTGCGTCAGCTCGAGCAGGGCGGTTTCGCTGGCCAGCTCGTGCGACTCGGTCGCCAAATAACGGGCGATGCGCTTCAGGTATTCCGCCGTCAGCGCGCTTACGGATGCTTCCTTAGTTTTGCCAATCCAGGCGATTTGAAGTTTCACTGAAGTGATTGTAAAACGTAAAAGATCGTGTACTAAGAAGACCTTCGTCTCCCTTTTTTTGCCTTCGCCCTGGTGTGTGAGCGAGCACCGGCCTTGATCGATTTGCGGCCCACGACGGCTTTGCGAGCCGCCTTCTTGGCCGGCTTCTTGGTCGCAGGTTTGCGTACTAAGTCCTTCGCCTTGAGCCGCCGCGCCGACTTCCACAACCGCTCCAAATCGTAGAACTTCCGCGCTCGTTCGGAAAAAATGTGAACCACAAAGTCAACGTAGTCCAACAGTACCCACTCAGCCTGGTTGTATCCTTCGAGACTATTCGGGCGCAGACCCACCTGCGAGAGGTGGCGGTCCACTTCGTCGGCGATAGCTTGAATCTGGCGGGGATTCGTTCCCGAGCAGACGATAAAATAATCCGTAAACGCACCAGAAGCCCGATCCATCTCCAGGATGGCAACGTCTTCACCTTTCTTACTTTCTACTGCCTTAATGACCTTGGCCACCTGCCGCCGGGTAGTATCCTGTGTTTGGCTCATTCGTTCCTTATCGATGGTTCCTTATCGGTTCTGGCGATGCTCTCGATGCAAAGATAACATTTTGTCTCGATACGCGCCTGCGCCATCAGCTTTGGAGGTGAGGCTTCGATAGAGATGCTGTTTCTTGATGTATTCGGCTACCAGCTGCGGAACGTAGCGGCTCAGCTGTTTGACCGATTTGTGCGCCGCGGCACGGATCCGAGTCGAAGAAACCCGTTCGCGCAACTCTCCCAGAAGATGGACCGTCGCCCCAGGCAAAGCCATTGTCCCCGAATGCTGCTTACTCAAGGCTCGCAACATCGGCTCCGGAGGACGCAACACTTCGGGTAGCGAGCGTGCAACATCGCTCAGAGTATGGCCCGGACGAGCGGCCACGATGAACTCGCACTCGCTCAACAGCTCAATCGGTTTTCGCCAGCTCGCAATGTCCCGGAACGCATCCATGCCGATTAGAAAATACGCCCTGTCTGTCCTGGCCAGAGTGCTCTTCAGCCGGCGCACGGTCTCGACTGAATAGTTAGGATGCCCGGTATGAGCGTCGAGCAACGAGGGCACAAAGCGCTTGTCCTCGGCTGTGGCAAGGGCCAACATGGCGAAACGGTGCTGGAAGTCGGTAAGTTCTCTTTTCTGCTTGTGCGGCGGGATGTCGGCGGGAACAAAGTAGACGGTCTCTAGCTTGAAACGGTCCGCAGCTACACGCGCAACCGCCAGGTGTCCCAGATGTACGGGATCAAACGTGCCGCCAAACAGCGCGATCCGCATGCTTTATCTACTCTTCCGTTTCTTGAAGGCCGCGCGTTTGGGAATGCGGCGAACGGTTTGGGCCTTGCGCGCCCGCCTTGGCGAAATCGCTTTTTCCCTAGCCACAGTCTTCTTTTTGCCGGCGCGGATTTCCGCCACAAGCTTTCCCAAGCCGTACTTCAATGCCGCAATGCCCGCACCTGTGACTGCCGAAATCTCGTAAAGCTCGAGCTTTGCCTTCTTTGCGTACTTTCGCAACTTGGCTAGCTTTTCCGGATTGACCACGTCCATCTTCGCCGCCACCACGATGATCGGTTTCTTTTCGAGGCCGGCCCCGAAACTGGCCAGTTCGGTCATGATTACTCCGAAGTCCTGGACTGGATCCGGCCGGCCGCTCGAGTCAGAGACGTCAATCATATGCGCGAGCAAACGCGTGCGTTCGATGTGCCGCAGAAACTGAATCCCCAAACCGGTGCCATTGTGCGCACCTTCGATCAAGCCGGGGATGTCGGCGACCACGTAACTCTCTTCGTTGGGGAGCTCACCGATCGTAACCACACCTAGGTTAGGTTCAAGCGTGGTAAAGGGATAGTCCGCAATCTTGGGCCGGGCGGCAGAGATGCGCGAGATCAGAGTCGACTTGCCGACATTCGGATAGCCCACCAGCCCCACGTCGGCAAGCAACTTGAGCTCCAGGCGCAGGACCCGTTCTTCGCCAGGTTGGCCGGGCTCGTGTTCGCGGGGCGCCTGGTGCGTGCTGGTAGCGAAGTGTTGATTGCCGCGCCCCCCTCGTCCACCGTGAGCCACGATAATGCGTTCGTCTGGCTGAGAGAAGTCGTGGATCTTCTCACCAGTCTCTTTATCATAGACAATCGTGCCGACGGGGATTTTGAGGATAACGCTCTCGCCATCGCGTCCGGTGCAGTTGGAGCCTTCGCCATGACGCCCGCGCTCGGCTGTGTATTCGGGATTGAAGCGGAAGTGGATCAGCGTGTTGTGGCGCTCGCTGGATTCCATGATCACGTCGCCACCCCGGCCACCATCACCACCAGACGGACCGCCGCGCGGAACAAATTTCTCGCGACGGAAGGCCATACACCCATTGCCACCGCCTCCGGCTTTGATTCGAATCACCGCTTCATCAATGAACATTGCTATCTTTTGATTGTACAGTCCGTAGCGGGGATGCTGCCGCTGACAGCAAAAGCCCCGCGCCGGGCGGGGCTTTTGTTGAGTGTCTTGCGTCAGCTGTGTTTGCCCGCCATCTCTGCCACGCGTTTTTCGATGTCCGCTTTGGAGAGGACCTCGGTCTGCGTGGCGATGTACCAGCTGTTGCCGCACATATCGCGCACGGCACTGGAGCGCTCCCCATAGAACTGGTCGGTAGGCTCCTGCACGGAGGTGCCTCCGGCTTGCACCGCGCGTTGATGGCTAGCGTCGACGTCGGGAACGTAGATGTGCAGCGCGCCGGGCATCGGTGGCCACTACTCGGTTCCATCGGAAAGCTCTAACATCGAGTCGCCGATTCTTACGCAGGCGTGGGCAATGCGCCCGCTGGGTTCCAGGTGGCGGTCCAGTTCCTCCGCGCCGAACGCCGGCTTCAGAAAGTCGAGCAGCTTCGCCGCGCCCTTGACCGTTAGGTAGGGCGTAACGCTGCGAAAACCTTCCGGCTTGTAATCTACTTTGCTTTTCATAATTGCTCCTTTGCGTGACTACTTTTGTTCGTGGCGCCATGCGCCGCTTTTGATTCATAAACTGGGACTCGCCTCACTTCACTTTCTGGTAAACAAACATATGGCTCCCCAAGGGCGAGACCCTTGCCTTTCGTTTGACTGAGGAAGCAGCGCCACAAGACGCATTCCTAACGACAGTCGCTTCAGGCGCGCCGCCGTCTTGAGAAGGGAATGGACTTCCACGGGTTGCCAGCCTAAGGGAAGGAAGAAATCCGGTCCCTCTTCCGGACCAAATTTCAACGGAGACCCGGCGGCGGTCAGTGGCGTGCCAAGATTCTTTTGCAGCATTTCCAGCAGCCCAGGCGAAATTAAATCGAGAACCCAATGCTGAAATGACGGCACCACTGAGAGATCGCGTGCCGGCGTGCCAACCTCATCGCGCGTCAGATAGATCACTAGACCTTCACTGAGCACTAAAGCCTTCTTACCTTTTCTACCCAGCTTCGTGAACAACGCACGCCGCGCGTTCACGTCGGATAGGTCCAAGCGCACGCGCTCCAGTTGGCATACTGCCTTCTCTCCGCTGAGAAGCTGCTCCTTGTAGTCGATCATCGCAGGCAAATCGACTTCGATCCACCGTAGCGAGCCCGGCAGGTCCATGCGATACGGCCTGGTATCCAGACCTGCGGCGAGGTTGATCACCAGGTCCGTCCCTTGCCTGACTTGCTCAGCGATGATCTGGTCGACCAGCCACGTCCGAGCAACATACGACCAAGCATGGCGTTCACCGAATTGCATGCTGCGCGCGATCCGCTCACCGCGCTCTCCAGCCAGCCTGCGCGCCAATGGGTCACGAAATACGGCGTCCGGACGCTCGGTTTCCCGCGCGCGATACACGGCCACCCATAACGCCGTATCGGAAATGTTGCGAATTAAAGGCCCGTCCGCCGACGCGATTTCCATCCGCTCTGCCATTGCAATAAGTCCTCAAGCTCATTCTGAGCAGCGTGTTAACGCTTGAACGCAACCAGTTTGCTGCCTTTATGGCTTGCCAGTATTGTAAAAATTTGACCCTTAGCCGTGGATCGGTACGTGGTTGAGATGTTCAGTCTTGGCGGCCAGGTACGTAGTCGGATTGATTCCGGAAAACTCCTTGAAATCGTGGATGAAGTGCGCCTGGTCGAAGTAGCCGCAGCTCAAAGCAATTTCAGTCCAGTCAACATCACAGCCACCGCGGACGATTCGCACCACCTGCTGAAAACGCTGGACGCGACAAAACAACTTCGGAGCCAGCCCCACTTCCCTGGCAAACAGTTCAATGAATCGCCGCGAGCTGAGACCAATCTGCCCAGTAACAGACGCGATAGCCGGCGCTTTAGGTTTTTGAAATTCACGCAGCGCAAAACATACCGCCGGATGCCGGTTCAGTCCGCGAAACGCTTGCGTCAGCAGAAAGGTCTCCAGCGCTTGGACCTTGGCCCGTGGCGTGGGCGCAGCTAGAACACACTCGCGTAGCTCGGTGGCGCGGGCGCCCCAAAGGGCATCCAGTCCCACATGCTGGTTCTGCAATTCATCGGCGGGAAGTGAGAAAAAAGGAAAGGCGCCTCCCGGCTTAAAGTGAATACCAATTACCTCGGCCTGGCTCTCGGTATCGATCACAAAGAAATTCGAGTGCGGGCCGGCAATGATGGCTCCAGAAAACGTTTGAAATTCGTCGTGACGGTGGCGATCGTAGCCGCGGATCTGGTTCTCACGAAGGTTGATCACCAGCTCCGTGGAGCCGTCAGGCAGCAGGCGCTCCCTCTTGTGGGGCTGAGCCGTTCCAGCGTAGTACCAGAAGAGATGGACGAACTGGGAGAGCGGAGGCCCCGGACTGTGCAGATGGTTGACCATCTTGGGCCAATTATAGTACTCGTCGGTAGACAGGAAACCCCGCAGGCGCGGGGCTTTCAACCGAAAAACTACGCTTCGGCGACTTGCGCGGGCTCGATCATCACATAACGGCCGCCCGTTCCGCGATCGACAAACTTGATCACGCCGCTGACCTTGGCGAACAAAGTGTCGTCCTTGCCGCGGCCCACGTTGGCTCCCGGCTTGATACGCGTGCCGCGCTGGCGCACGATGATGGTGCCGCCCGGGACCAGCTGCCCGCCAAATGCCTTTACTCCCAACCGCTGTGCGTTGGAGTCGCGGCCGTTTCTAGAACTTCCTAAACCTTTTTTGTGTGCCATAACTAAGTCCTTGAGCAATTAGCAATTAGCAGTTGGCAAATTACCAGTTGCTGCCTTCCTACTTCTTTTTGCCTTTGCCGGTCTTCTTTCCCGCAGTCTTCGCCCTAGACTTACTCTTAGCGCCGCTCTTTTTGTGCGCAGCAGCTTTGGCCTTGTGCGCGTGGGCTTCACCTTCGGCCTCATGCGACGGCTTGGCTTTCTTCTTCAGTGGAGGCGCATCGGGCGCGGCGTACTTCTGACCGTCAAAAGCGATCTCAGTGATACGCACCGCTGTGAACGGCTGGCGATGTCCAAAGATCTTTTTGTACTGCTTTTTGCGTTTGAAATGGAAGACCAGAATTTTGTCGGAGCGTCCGGAATCCATTACCTGGCCGCTTACGACCGCGCCCTGACCCGGACCGATATGACCTTCCTGGCTGGAGATAGCGAGCACGTCGTTGAATTCGACAGTGTCACCGTGGCCGGCGGGCACCTTCTCGATCTTTACTACATCTCCCGGAGCAACCCGATACTGTTTTCCCCCGGCGCGAATCACCGCGTACATAACTCTCTCCAATTGCCCCTTGCAAGCGTTAGGCCAGAAAGGACTTAATAAAAATAGGATCCTTCTCCCGCATCGCGGGATCAGGTTTTCAGCTGGCGGTTCCCGCTGCGCTCACGCCGCCAAAACGCCTCAACTTGAACGTTGCGGAAACGCAACTTGGTTTGCTCGAGCCTTGCGCAACCCAGGCAGGGACAGGAAGTACTGGCAAACCTTGTAATTCTAACGTGATAGGAAGGGAACGGTCAAATGGGCGAGCTTCTCGAGCGTTCCTTTTTCAGGGTTTGATTCGATAGCCAGTCTTGCGCACGGTCAAGATGTGGCGCGGAGATGCCGGGTTCTCTTCCAACTTGCGACGCAGTTCCGCGATGTGCGTGTCCACAGTCCGGCTGACGACTGCAGAAGAATATCCCCAAACTTCGCGCAAGAGCTGCAGACGCGTGACGACAGCGCCGCGAGCGCGCAACAGGACCAGGAGCAAATCGAATTCTTTTGGAGCCAGCTCTACGGATTGTGATGCGCGGGAAACGGTGCGCGCGGCGGGGTCAACTTCGATCACCCCAAAGCGCTGCACTGCCGTCGAGTCACCTTTTGTGCGTCCTGCCTGCGTGCGCCGCAGCAGGGCTTCAACCCGCGCAAGCAATTCGAGAAGCCCGAAGGGCTTGGTTACGTAATCGTCTGCCCCCATCCGCAGCCCGCGGACTTTGTCAGCCTCTTCTCCCTTCGCTGTCAGAACCAGGATTGGGATTGCGTGGCCGTCCTTGCGTAAGGACCGCAGGACGCGGAAGCCGTCCAGTTCCGGCAGCATGAGGTCGAGAATCACGAGATCGGGATTGACGCGGGCAAAAGCCTCTAACCCCGCTCTTCCATCTTCCGCCGTTTCGACCTCATAGCCTTCGATCTCGAGATTGTTGCGGAGGCCGAACGCAAGATCGCGATTATCCTCGACCACCAGGATGCGGCTCACCGGGAAGCCTCTGTCCGTTCTTTGAGGACGTCCTCGTCGGCGGCAGCCAGAGGCAGTTCGATGACGAACTTGGCTCCGCCCCGGTCTCCTGCCGTTACCCAGCAGCGCCCGCCGTGGCGGCCCGCCAGGTCCTTTACCACGGAGAGGCCGATCCCGGTGCCCGCAATCGCCGAGTGCCGGTCACGTTCCAGCCTTTGAAAATGCTCGAAAATGCGCTCTCGATCCGCCGTCGGAATGCCTGGTCCCTCGTCATCCACGGAGAGAATGGCCATGCCTTCACGGGCCTCCAGCCCCACGATCACCCGTTGCTGCCTGCGGCCGTACTTCACCGCGTTGTCGAGAAGGTTGATCAGGACTTGCCGCACGGCATCGGGGTCCACGTTGGCCATCAGGCCGAAGCACAACCGGCACTCGAAATGAGTGCGGTCCCCGTCGATCACGGATTCAAAGTCGTCAACGATTTCCTGAATCAGCAGAGCAAGCTCGCGTTTCTCCTTCGACAACGATCCGGCCTTTCTATCCGCCCGGGAAAACTCGAGGACGTTTTCGACAAGCTGAGTAAGGCGGCGGGCTTCGCGATCGATGATCTCCAGAGACCGGCGGCCCTCCTCGCTGGAACGGACGCGGTCCAGCAGCAATGTTTCCGTGAACATCCGGATCTGCGTCAGCGGCGTGCGCAGCTCGTGGGAGACGCTGGAAACGAACTCATCGCGGAGTTGCTGCAAGGCAGTTTCGCGGCGAAGCTGCAGAATCGCAGTCACAATCAAACCGGCATTCAATGCCAGAAGTCCCAGGAACAACGGCAGCCGCGACTTGGGCAAACCCCCGATGACGATGTGCCGGGAAACATCGCCGTTGATGCAGGCTTCCACAGTGAAACCATTGAAGACTCCCTGGTAAACATCGCCGAAGGGTTTGTTGACTGCCAGTTTTTGCGACCAGGCTTCGCCCATGCGAAACCGCTCCACTCCTCCCTGGTCGCGAATGCTCACATAGACAAAAGCGTTGGTCACCTTGCCATGGCCCAATGATGGTGGAACCAGGGGTTGGCGGTTCAACGCAAGTCCAAACCATTGCCGCAGTGCAGCAAGCTCGACTTCGAAGCCCGCAATTTTCTCCCTGCCTTGGGGCCCGCGCGTGGATATGGCGACAAACGTTCGGGGTGTGCCTGCGACTTGCGAGTTGAATACCTGAAACCCGGGATCGCTGTGCTGCGAGGGGACCCGCGGGAGGTTCTGCCGCAGCCAGGCAGCAACATCTTCGCCGGGCTCGTCCCCTGCAAAAGCGAGGCGAGCGGTTGCCCGATCCATCTGAAAGTAGTTTTTTGCCAGACCTGCCGAGCGCTTCAGGCGAGCGTCCTGAGACGACAGAAATGTTGTTTTGGTCTTGTCGGAGAGGGCGCTTGACTGCTCAACTTCGTGAACCAGTGCGGTCATCAGCGGGTAGTAGCCGTAGTAACCGACGTCGGCGGCCGACCTGCGTATCACTTCATCGGCAACCAGGGAGGAATAATCGCGAAGGACGCTTTCCGCGGTGGCCCGGCGCGAAGCATCAGAATACTGAGCCTGCAGCGCGATCATGCAGGCGGTTGCCAGACTTATCACCAACAGCAAAACAATCAGAGCTGTTCGCGATCTCCGGGAACGCCAGAAGAGCGAGACCCTCATTGCGGGCTGCGAGTATAGCATTGCTTCCGCAACCCGCCCTGCTGCAAGATCGGGATTTTACGCGCTGCTGACACCATCCTGACAGATTCCCCACAAAAAGTTGGATCGCTCCCCACCACAGCCGGCGCGCAAACCAGTACCTTGGAAAGCCGTTTGGACGAACTACAGACACGGAAGGAAGCGACATATGGTCTCCAGGTTACGTATCGCAGGTCTTGCTGCAACAAGATTGGCCCTGATCCTGTCTTTGGCGGCTCGGGTTGCTTACGCCCAGGCGCCCAGCGAATTCACCAGCTTGCAGTACTTCCCAAAAACCATTTCCCGAGACGAGCTGATCGGGGTGATGCGGGGCTTTTGTTTTAGTTTGAACGTTCGCTGTCAATACTGTCATGCCGGAAAAGATGGACCCAACCTCAAGGACATGAACTTCCCCTCCGATGAGAAGGAGACGAAGAGAACGGCGCGGGCGATGCTGCGGATGGTCGACGCGATCAATCAGCAATACATAACCAAGCTCGGCAGCCAGACCTCAAACCGCGTGGAGTGCGTGACCTGCCACCACGGACTCAGCAAACCCACAACCATGAACGCGGTCTTGGCCGAGACCCTGCAGAAGAAAGATATTGCTGCCGCCCTTGCTCTCTACCGCGATCTCAGAAACCGGAACTACGGAGGCGGTCAATACGACTTCGGGGAAACGCCGCTGAACCAGCTGACCGAGAGCTTGCTCAAGCAAAAGAAGACCAAAGAGGCTGCGGCCATCATGGAGCTGAATGTCGAGGTCAACACGCCGCCCTCGCTCTGGAGTTACAACCTCCTAGCCATGGCTCACATGGCCAACAAGGAAACTGAGAAAGCCAAAGCGGATTACCGGAAAATTCTGGAACTGAATCCTCAGGACGCCTTCGCCAAAAAAAAGCTTGCGGAATTGGACAACAGCCAACCATAGGTTGTTCAAGCGCAGCCATAGCGTGCTTTGTTGAATGTTCGATGAGCATGATTGCCTGTCGGCTCTAGGCAATGGATAGTTGCGTTCGCAGATCTCGGAGAGTGGTTTCATCGCAGATAAGTCTTCCCCAAAAAGTACGCGCTCATGCCGAACCCAATCGCAATCACCAAGTACCCCACGGTCTTTGGTGGCATTTTTTGTGCAAAGTAGGCCCCGGCGTAACCGCCGAGAATCGCCCCCAGCGTCATTACCAGCGCAATCGGCCAGAGGACGGCGTGTGCCGCGATGAACACAGCAACGGCCACGGCGTTGCCGCAAGTGACTATCAGGGTCCGCACCCCGCTCATCGAATGAATGTTATCGATGCCCATCAACACCAGCAGCGGCAGCATCACAATACCGACACCGGCGCCGAAGTATCCGATATAGATTCCTAAAAGTCCCTGAAGCAACGCAATCCAGGCCACGGTCTTGCTCGATGGCTTGCCTCCCGCGTGGTTTACACCGGCCCATTTGGTAATTTTGCCGCGGACGCTAAACAGCAACGTCCCGAATAGCAATAGCCAGGGCACGAGCTTATCGAATGTTCGCTGACGTGTGTGCAACATCAGCCAGGCCCCGATCAGACTGCCCACCAAAGTGCTCAGAGCCAGCGGCAACATCGCTCGGAGCAAGTTCTGGTTCAGTGACTTTCGATAGGCGCCGGTTGAAGCCAGCGTGCCCGGCCAAAGAGCGACGGTATTCGTGGCGTTGGCTTGGACCGAAGGTATCCCGAGAAACAGTAGCAGCGGAAACGAAAGGAAGCTGCCTCCGCCAGCAATGGAATTGAGCGCACCCGCGATTGCCGCGGTGCCAAACAGCAGAGCTATCTCAGAGGAACTCACCGAACAGTGTAGCCGAAGCGAGCACGCCGAGAATTCGCGGGCGGTTCCACCTGAGGACTAGCGTCGATGCGCGATTTCAAAACGATCATCCGCTGCGGTAGCGCGCCTTCAGGAAAATCAGCGTTAGAACCAAGACTAGAGTCACAGCGTTGGCCGCGATGATGGGTTCCGCACGCAGAAACAATCCGTAGACCAACCACAGGATTACGCCGCTGGCAAACGACAACAACATCCCCATAGAGAGATCGTCGCACCGTTGCGTCCGCCACGCCTTGTGGACCTGCGGCAGAAATGAAAGCGTGGTCAATGTTCCGGCCACAAAGCCGATTACGGGAGTGAACTGCATCTACCGTTTCTCCTCATCCAGCCACTTCTCAATGTGCGAAGGCGGAGTCCATTCTAAAAGTTTATGCAGCATTCCTTCGGGCGTCGAGGCCACCAGGACCAGCAAGCTGTTTTCCGGACGCACAAATTCCTCATCGACGGCGTGATCCAGCACCTTCAGCAGGCCGTCCCAGTACTCTTCGATGTTCAGCAGCCCGCAAGGCTTTTGCTGAATGCCGAGCTGTGACCAGGTGACGGCTTCGCAAAATTCTTCTAGTGTGCCGTAACCTCCGGGCAGAGCGATGAATGCATCCGAAAGATCCGCCATCAACGCTTTGCGCTGATGCATCGTCTCGACAACATGCAACTTCGTCACGCCGCGGTGGCCGATTTCGCGACGCACCAGCGATTCCGGGATCACCCCGATTACCTCACCGCCCTTGCTCAACGCCGCGTCGGCAACCACGCCCATCAGCCCGATGCATCCGCCACCAAACACCACGCCTATGCCGCGCTCGGCCATCAGCTCGCCGAGTTGTTGCGCTGCCTGCTTGTAGGCTGGACGCGCGCCTACTGAAGAGCCGCAGAACACACAGATGCGTTTCAATTTTGTCACAGAGATAGCAATTGGCGATTAGCAAGCGATTAGCAGTTAGCAATTAGCCAGGCGCGGACCCAAAACCACTGATCCCACCGATGGGGACCGCCGCACTCGCACCACATCGCCGTAATCGGAAACGCAAGAGCTAATTGCCAAGTGCTAAGTGCTAATTGCTGGTTTTCTACTTCATCGTGAAAAACTTCTCTACGTCTGCATCCACCGTTGGCAGCTGCGCGGCCTGGGCACGGAAGCTTTCCAGCAGTATGGTGCTGATGTAGCGCTCACCGAAGTCCGGTACCACCACCACGATCAGCTTGCCCGCGTTCTCCGGACGCGCCGCAACCTTCAGCGCCTGCGCTACCGCCGCGCCGCCCGAGATGCCGATGAAGATCCCCTCTTCCTTCACCATACGCATGGCTACTTCCAGCGATTCGTCCAGCGTCGCCGTCATTACTTCGTCGATCAGATCCCGCCGCAAAACATCCGGCACAAATCCCGTGCCGATTCCCTGGATTTTGTGCGGCCCTGGCTTGCCGCCGGAGAGGATTGGAGAATCCGCGGGCTCCACGGCGACAATCTTGAACGCCGGCTTCCTGGGCTTGATGAATTCACCTACCCCGGTCAGCGTGCCGCCCGTGCCCACGCCGGAGACCAGGATGTCCACCTTCCCGTCCGTGTCGTTCCAGATTTCCGGGCCGGTAGTTTCGCGATGAATTTTGGGGTTGGCTGGATTGGCGAACTGCTGCAGGATGACGCTGTTCGGTATCTGCTTCTGCAACTCGTTGGCTTTGGCGATTGCCCCCTTCATGCCCTTGGGGCCAGGCGTAAGGATAATCTCGGCGCCGAACGCCAGAAGCACTACGCGCCGTTCCATGCTCATGGTGTCCGGCATGACCAGGATCAGGCGGTATCCCTTGGCGGATGTTGCAAACGCGATTCCGATCCCGGTATTGCCGCTGGTGGGCTCGATGATCACAGTCTTGCCTGGCTCAATCTGGCCTGCCTTCTCGGCTTCCTCTACCATGCTGACGCCGATGCGGTCTTTCACGCTATGGCACGGATTAAAGCCTTCCAGCTTCGCCAACACCGTCGCGCCCATGCCGGCCGTCAGTTTGTTCAACCGCACGAGCGGCGTGCGCCCGATGGTCTTGGTAATATCCGAGTAAATATTCATCCCTCCACCTTTCTTCTTCTTTTCCAGAGGCTCAAGCATCCCGCGAGAGTATTAAGTTGAGATTAAACACGCAGCCTGTCGGATTCGCTAATTTAGTTTCATCTGAAATCCCGAGCGGAGCGAGGGATCCCTTTCGTCACGATGAGCTTCGACACATCCCACTGAGTTCCTGAACATGATCGTCGCGATAGTGATCTCTCCCCTTTCGTCTTCGCTCAGGGTCGAGATTTCCAAAACCTACGAATCCGCCACCTTAATCATCAACTTGCCAAAGTTTTGGCCGAAAAAAAGTTTCAACAGAGTTTCGGGAAAAGTCTGGAAGCCCTCGACAATATCTTCTTTCGACTTGAGCTTGCCCCGCGTCATCCAGCCGGCCATTTCACGGGCAGCCTCACCGTACTTGGCCAAGTAGTTGAAGACCACAAAGCCTTCCATGCGCGCGGCGTTCACCAGCAGTGACAGATAATTCGACGGCCCTCGGATCCCAGTCGTGCTGTTGTACTGGGAGATAGCACCGCAGATGACCACACGTGCCCCGCGCGCCAGTTGGGCCAGCACAGCGTCAAGGATCTCGCCCCCCACGTTGTCAAAATACACATCGACTCCCTTGGGACAATGTTCGCGCAGCCTCTCGGTCACGTTTTCTTTCTTGTAGTCGATAGCGGCATCAAAGCCGAGCTCCTTCACGATGTAGTCGCATTTTGCCGGACCTCCAGCGATGCCTACGGCGCGGCAGCCTTTGATCTTCGCAATCTGTCCCACGACCATGCCGGTGGCTCCAGCAGCGCCGGAGACGACGACCGTGTCTCCTGCTTTGGCTTGTCCGACTTCCAGCAGCCCGAAGTATGCCGTTAATCCCGGGCTGCCCAGTGCGCCGAGGTACACCGGCAGGGGAACCAGCTTAGGATCAACTTTGGTCAGACCCTTCGTGGCCCCCGGGCTTAGGAGCGCATACTCTTGCGCGCCGAGCATGCCGGTCACATAATCGCCCACGATGAAAGCCGAGTTCCCCGACGCAATCACCCGCCCCGCGCCTCCGGCTCTCATGACCTCTCCGATTCCAACCGGCGCTATATAGGATCTGCCTTCGTTCATCCAGCCGCGCATGGCGGGATCGAGCGAAAGATACAGGATTTTGACCAGAACCTCGCCCGCCCCCGGCTGCCGCACCGGTTCTTCCACATAATTCCAGTCGCTGCGCTTGGGCAGCCCGACTGGCCTTGCCGCCAGACGGAATTGATGGTTGGTCAGGTTCATAGTGGCTCTCCATTCGCAGTCTTGGGAAAAGCTGAGGCAACAGTATATGCGCCATCGCGCCATTCCCACCATTCCGAGGAATCTGCAAGTCGACCGTGGTGGCGGTCTTCGAGGATCCAAATCGGAGTGATTTTGCTCCCTTGTACTATCGGACACGATCTGGCTTGCTCTAACGTGCTTTTGTTGGCAGCTGTTGGCGTTTCATGCATTGAGTATCATGCTCCTTCTAACGTTCACACCCGATGCGGAGGGACAGTCGAGTGAGCCTAAGAATATTTGCCGTTTTATCGTCACTACTGTTGTTCGGTTCGCTTCTCAGCTTGGCTCAGACAAGCCAGGCTTCTATAACCCTGGGGGGACCGTTTTCCCCGGATGTCAAGCAAGGCATTCCTGGGGGGATCGCGACGAATACAATTCATATCCACACCGGCTTCTCGTTCCAAGGAACGTTTGCCCGCAGAATCGCGTCTTTCGACATCGCTTCGCTGAGCGTGGAACTTCCAGTGCTGATGGCTCCAAATCGCGGACTGGACAACGGCTTCCCTCAGCCTGGGCCAAACTTTTCTTCTCTATTTGTTACTCCATCTCTCAGTGTTAGCTTTCTTGCCCGGCGCCGGATTTCACCGTTCGTCAGTGCCGGCGCCGGCTTCGTGTACTTCGGACATACAGACCAGCCCAATGTCACAGCAGCGGGCCAGGTAGGCGGTGGATTAGAGTTCAAGACGCCATTCTCCCGCCTGTCGATTCGCACCGAAGTGCGTGACTACATTTCAGGAAACCCGAGAATCGCGGAGTTATTCTTCGGGCTGCATGGCGACACCACAAGCACTCTTTACGCAGGAGGCGGAGCCACGTTTCACTTCTGAGAGCGTCGGTCGGCTGTCCCGCCTAGGGCGCATCATGCCCGCTGCGATCCCGTATGGACATGCTGTGGCTTGCAGAATCGCCTCAGTTAGCGTATTCATAATCCCTCTCGCTCACAGGAGGAATCGCAACGTGATACGCCGCGCTACCATTCTGCCTGCCGTTTTCTCTTGCCTGCTCGGCGCGGGCTTCGGCCAGGCCGCACCGTCCGCTCCGGAAAAAGTCACGCTGATCCGCGCCGCCAACCTCATCGACGGCGTCTCCGCCCAAGTGCGGCACAACGTCCTGGTCACGATTCGCGGAAACAAGATTGAAAGCGTCAGCGAGGGCGGCAAGCCGCCGGCCGGTGCAACGGTGATCAACCTTGGGCCGGAGGTGACAGTCCTGCCTGGTCTCATCGACACGCACACCCACATCTTTCTTCAAGGCGAGGATCCGGCCGAGGGCGGATATGACATTCAGCTCTTGAAGCATCCATCGTCATTCCGTGCTGCGCGGGCCACGGTCTCTGCGCGTCGTGCGCTGGAGCAAGGCTTCACGACTTTACGTGACGTGGAGACCGAAGGCGCCGGCTACGGCGACGTCGGAATCAAAGAGGCGATCAACGCGGGCTACATTCCCGGACCGCGTCTTTTCGTTGTCACGCGAGCCATATCGGTCACCGGCGGCTATCCCCTCGAAGGCTATAATCCCGACATCGTGGTCCCCAAAGGCGCACAGCTTGGCGATGGTGCCGTGGAGCTGCGCAAAATCACCCGCCAACAACTGGAGAACGGCGCGGATTGGATTAAAGTCTACATGACCCACCGCTCCTGGGTCGATAAGCAGGGCCACCTCGTCTCACAGCCGACTCTGACCACGGAGGAGCTCAAGGCAGTGACCGACGAAGCCCATGGCCAGCAGAAGAAGGTCGCTTGCCACTCCTACGGCGGCATCGGGATGCATCGCGCGCTGGACGGTGGTTGCGATTCCATCGAACACGGTCTCGACCTGGACGACGCGGCCATCACGCAGATGGTGGAGCAAGGCACGTGGCTGGTGCCCACCCTCGGCGTCTATTACACCGACTGGGCTCCGGAGAACAGCGTCGACGGCAAACGCGACCGCGCGCGAGCGTCAGTCCACGAAGTTTCATTCAAGAAGGCATTAAAGGCTGGTGTGAAGATTGCTTTCGGAACCGATATGGGCGGCATCCCTTGGTCGCAGCCGATCGCCCAGGAATTCGACTACATGGTGAAGTTCGGCATGTCTCCCATGGACGCCATCAAGTCGGCAACGTCCAAGGCTGCCGAGTTGTTGGACAAACAGGGCGAGCTGGGTGTCATCGCTCCCGGCGCATACGCCGACGTCGTCGCCGTCACCGGCGCTCCGCTTGCTGATATCGGCGCGCTTAAGAACGTAAGTTTTGTCATGAAAAACGGAAGCGTGTTTCGGCACTAATAACAAATCGAACCGAGGGAGACATGTCAGACAGAATGAGAAGTTCGGGGAAGTCCTCAACAGCCATGGCGGTCGCGCGAATCGTGGTGGGACTCATGTTCATCATGTTCGCTCAATACAAACTGCTCCATCCAGAGTTTGCTCATGGCGGCTACGAGAAAACGGTCAGCGGCTATGTGCAGGAGACGGCGCTCCGCGCCTACAAACCGTTCCTCCGCGCGACGTTGCACTACCCAGTGGCTTCGGGATACGCGGTGGGAGTGGCCGAACTCTTGATCGGCGCCTCTATGGTGCTGGGCTTCTGGGTACGGCCGTTCGCTGTCGTGGGGGCGTTGTTCATGCTCAATCTGCTTTGCTCCACGTGGAACTTGCCTGCCGGCACTCCTGGTTGGAGATACCTTGGCAACCAGCTGGAGAATATTTCCCTCCTCCTTTTGTTTGCGCTGTTCTTTTTCCACAGCGCCGGCGAGACCCTGGGCTTGGACAAGTCGCGGTAAGAAAAGCTGCCGAGCTGCAAAAATTACCTCGGCGGATTTTTAGTGAGGAGGTAGTTATGCACGCCGACCGCGCGCCGAGCTGGACGACGCTGCGCGCACAAGCTTTTCCTGTAACAGGCTTAGTGCGCGAGTAAGATTTTTTATCTCATCAGCCGAACGCGTTGCTCTCCATTGTTCAAAGTTCTGCGCCAGACTGCGGCAAGTTTTGGTCATGGCTTCAACAGAAGCTGTCTCCTCCGGGTAGACCGAATGCGAATGGAAGACATAAGTGGAAACTCCTGTTGGGTTATATCGGCAAATTCGAGCAGTTACTTAAGTGGGGGCTGGTCTAGCCTGTAAAATAGATGGATTGGCGTTTGCCATGCAAAAGTTCACGGAAAATTACGACGTGCTGGTGGTCGGCGCCGGCCACGCCGGCTGCGAGGCCGCGATGGCCGCGGCTCGCATGGGCCTCAAGACTGCCCTCTTCACGCTCAACGTGGACTTGATCGCGCAAATGTCCTGTAATCCTGCCGTCGGCGGGATCGCCAAGGGTCACTTGGTCCGCGAGGTTGACGCTCTGGGCGGAATCATGGGCGAAGTCACCGACGCAGTCGGGATCCAGTTCCGCCTGCTCAATACATCGCGCGGGCCGGCGGTCTGGTCACCGCGTGCCCAGTGCGACAAGCAGCAATATCGTCTAAAAATGCGCGAAGTGCTGGAGAGCCAGCCTAACCTCAAGATCAAGCAAGCGGAAGTTGCAGAGCTGATCGTGGAATCGTGTGGCACCGCCGTCCCCGGCGGTAACGACAGTGCAGATTCATCGTCCGCAGCCGAGGGCGGCTGCGCCACGCGTGTTGCCTTGGGTATCAAGCTGCGCGACGGACGGACTGTTGGCGCGCAAGCCATCATCATCACTACCGGCACCTTCCTCAACGGCCTGATTCACTGCGGCGAGCAAACCTATCCCGCGGGCCGCAGCGGGGAACCGCCATCCCAACTTCTGGGCGAATCGCTCAAGCTGCTCGGTTTGCGCGGCTGCCGGCTCAAGACCGGAACGCCACCGCGTCTCGATGGGCGCACCATCGATTGGTCGCGCTTCGAAATGCAGCCGGGCGATCCCGACCCCACACCATTCAGCTTCCGCACCAAGAAGATCACTCAGCAGCAGGTGCCGTGTTACGTTGCGTTCACCACGCCGGAGACCCATCGCATCATCCAGGAGAACGTGCATCGCTCGCCCATGTATTCCGGGCAAATCAAGAGCATTGGGCCTCGCTACTGTCCGAGCATTGAAGACAAGATCGTCAAGTTCCCGGACAAGACGACACACCAGCTGTTCCTCGAGCCGGAGGGGCTGAACACGCACGAGATCTACGTGAACGGCTTGAGCACATCAATGCCGATCGACGTGCAGCTGGCGGTGATCAAGTCCATTCCCGGCCTGGAAACCGCGGAGATGCTGCGGCCGGGTTACGCCATCGAGTACGA
>Ga0209648_10000022_pt1 | contig 89874 bp, 71 predicted proteins | sample GraSoi2013_115cm_FD_185830 | JGI IMG/M metagenome (GOLD analysis project Ga0209648, IMG submission 185830) | Grasslands soil microbial communities from the Angelo Coastal Reserve, California, USA - Sample 9_17_2013_115cm (SPAdes) (version 2) | ecosystem: Environmental > Terrestrial > Soil >... | reverse complement strand
AACTGCTCCATTCGGGGATTCAACATGTCGGCCTGGCCAGTTTCGTTTACGGTTCAACCGCTCCATTAGCCATTCCGGCCGCCTTCTACCGCCTTGGCCCACCATCTCACATATTTTCATCAGCGGGGGTGAACGGAACCCGGTCATGAGAGTTTCGTTTTGCGGTTTCAACGGAACGCCGCGAAAAAGTTTCGACAAAAACAGCCCAGATGCGTCACCAGGCGTTACGGATCACTTGTTTTCAATCAGTTGTGGTGTGGTTCTGCCCCACCACGGCGGCGCGCCGCGCCGCCATGTGCTACAACCTATCCAGTGGACAACGTCTCCTACACCAAGCCCGACGCCCACTATCTCGAAACACGCGCACTCCGCCGCCATGCCCGCGTCCTGCATCTCTGGGCCCTCGGCGTCGGCGCGGTCATCTCCGGCGACTTCTTCGGCTGGAACTTCGGACTCATCGCCGGCGGATTCGGAGGCATGCTCGCCGCCCTCGCCATCATCACCCTGCTCTACATCGGACTCTGCTTCAGCATCGCCGAAATGTCGCCCGCCTTGCCCCACACCGGCGGCGCCTACTCGTTCGCCCGCACGTCCATGGGACCCTGGGGCGGCTACGTCACCGGACTCGCTGAGAACATGGAGTACATCCTCACGCCCGCCGTCATCGTCGTCGGCGTCGGCGGATACCTCGGCGCGATCTTCCAGACTCCGCCCGCCTACGCGCCGCTGTGGTGGCTCGCGTGCTACGCCGTGTTCGTCGCCTTCAACGCGGGCGGCGTCGAAATGTCTTTTCGCGTATCCGTCATCGTCACCATCTGCGCGCTCGCCATCCTGGTCGTGTTTTATATCGGAGCCGCGCCGCTTTTCAGCCTGAATCGATGGGCGCTCGAAGGCCACGGCTGGCTGCCCAAAGGATGGCTCGGCGTCTTCTCTGCGCTTCCATTCGCGCTGTGGGTCTATCTCGGTATCGAACAATTGCCGCTCGCCGCCGAAGAGTCCCACCACCCCGCGCGCGACATGCCCAAGGGAATCCTGCTCGGACTCGCGACCCTGATCCTGTGCTCCTTCCTCACCGTGATCCTCAACGCCGGCATCCCACCCGGCGCAACCAAAGTAGGAACATCCACCGAGCCGCTCTTCCTGGGCTTCCGCGCCATCTTCGGCGAAGGCATGCGCGCGAAACTCCTCGCCCTCTTTGCCTGCACCGGGCTCCTGGCCAGTTTCCACACCATCATCTACGCTTACGGACGCCAGATCTTTTCGCTATCCCGCGCCGGATATTTCCCGAGCTGGCTCTCGGTCACGCATGGCAGCCGCAAGACGCCTCATCGCGCCCTGATCGCCGGATCGGTGCTCGGGTTCGCAGCAGCGTTAACCATCCAGCTCGCCGGTCAAAACAGCGCGGCCGGCGCGATACTGCTGAACATGGCGGTCTTCGGCGCGGTTCTTGCGTACATCTTGCAAATGCTGTCCTTCATTCTGTTGCGCCGGAAGTTTCCGGGAATGGCTCGGCCCTACGTGAGCCCCGTGGGCGTTACGGGCGCAGCCATCGCGATGCTCATCGCCGCGGCAACGCTCCTCACGCTGTTCCTCAATCGCGATTACAACTTGGGCGTCATCGGCGCCGCCATCTGGTTCCTCTGCGGAATCGCCTATTTCGCGCTCTACGCGCGCAAGCGCCTCATCCTTTCTCCGGAAGAGGAGTTCGCGCTCGCGCAGCGTGAGCAATTGAAGCAACAGGCCGCGGTGTGAGCCAATACTCGCACACCATCGGCAGCGTCGTCTACAAATTCGACAGCCTGAAAACTCTTCTCGCGAAAGCCACTCCCGCGCGCTCGGGAGACGATCTGGCCGGGCTTTCCGCATCCAGCGCCCAGGAGCGCGTGGCCGCGCAAATGGCTTTGAGCGAACTTCCGCTGAGCGCGTTCCTCTCCGAGCACCTGATCCCCTACGAATCGGACGAAGTCACGCGTCTCATCCTGGATAACCACGACCCGGAAGCCTTCGCGCCGGTCTCGCATCTGACCGTCGGCGATTTTCGCGACTGGCTCCTCAGCGAGCAAGCCACCGGCGAGATCCTGCGCGCCCTCGCGCCGGGCCTGTTGCCCGAAATGGCCGCCGCGGTTTCGAAAATCATGCGCCTCCAGGACCTGGTCTCCGTCGCCGCGAAAATCCGCGTCGTCACACGCTTCCGCAACACCATCGGACTGCCCGGCCGCCTCTCCGCCCGCCTCCAGCCGAATCATCCCACCGACGATCCCAATGGAATCGCCGCCGCTATCATAGACGGCTTGCTCTACGGCAGCGGCGACGCCGTCATCGGCATCAATCCCGTATCCGACAACCTCGCAACCGTCGAGACGCTGCTCCGCATGCTCGACCGTTTGCGCGAAACCTACCGCATTCCCACGCAAGGCTGCGTCCTCGCTCACGTCACTACGCAGATGGAAGCCATGCAGCGAGGCGCGCCGGTGGATCTGGTGTTTCAATCCATCGCGGGAACCGAATCGGCCAACGTTTCGTTTGGTGTAAACATCGCCATGCTTCAGGAAGCGCGCGAGCAGGCGCTCGCGTTGAAGCGTGGCACTGTCGGCAACAACGTGATGTACTTCGAAACCGGCCAGGGCAGCGCGCTGTCGGCGGACGCCCACCACGGCGTCGATCAACAGACCTGTGAGGCTCGCGCTTACGGCCTCGCGCGCCACTTCGAGCCTATGCTGGTGAATAGCGTGGTCGGATTCATTGGCCCCGAATATCTCTACGACGGCAAACAGATTCAGCGCGCCGGCTTGGAGGATCATTTCTGCGGCAAATTGCTCGGCCTGCCGATGGGCTGCGACATCTGCTATACCAACCACGCCGAAGCCGACCAGGACGACATGGACGCGCTGCTCACCATGCTCGGCGCAGCGGGCGTAAATTACATCATGGGCGTTCCCGGCGCCGACGACATCATGCTCAACTACCAGAGCACGTCTTTCCACGACGCGCTGTATCTGCGCAGCATTTTCAACTTGCGCCCCGCCCCCGAATTCGAAACCTGGCTGCAGCAAGCCGGTAGCACAGGCATTCGTGCCTGTGTTGGTTTTCTAGAATCATGAAATCCCTCCGTGATTACACCTCCGCTCGCGTCGACATCGGCCGCACCGGCCACAGTGTCCCCACGCGCGAACTGCTCGACTTCCAACTGGCCCACGCCAAAGCCCGCGACGCAGTCCACCTGCCGCTAGATGTCAATTCATTGGTAGTTGAGTTAAAAGAAAAACAAATTCCTTGTATCGCGCTAGCCAGCGCCGCGCCGGACCGCACAACCTATCTCCACCGACCCGACCTCGGCCGTCGCCTCAACGCCGAATCCCGCGATCGCCTGGCGCCTCTCAAATCCGAATACGATGCCGCCTTCGTAATCGCCGACGGTCTTTCTGCCTTGGCGGTGCATCGCCACGCAGTGCCGCTGCTCGAGGCCATATTGCCGCGGCTCGACTGGCGCATCGCCCCGATCGCCATCGTCGAGCAAGGCCGCGTGGCCATCGGCGATGAGATCGGCCAATTGCTCGGAGCGAAGCTCGCCGTCGTGCTGATCGGTGAACGGCCGGGACTGGGCTCGCCCGACAGCCTGGGCGTCTACCTCACCTGGCAGCCGCACCCCGGCCGCACCGACGCCGAGCGCAACTGCATCTCGAACATCCGCGCCGAAGGACTCAGCTACACGCTGGCCGCGCACAAGCTCCTGTTCCTGATGAACGAATCGCGCCGCCTGAAACTCTCGGGCGTTAAATTGAAGGAGAACTCGACCGAGCCGCGACTGGAACGGAACGCCACCACAAAACGCATGAGCGGCCAGACTCGCTTAGAATAGTTTTGGATCATGACTGAGTTCTGGAGACAGTACGAAGGCCAGATCGTAGACGGAACGTTTCGTCTGGGACAGTTTCTAGGCGGCGACGAGATCAGCGCTGTGTTCCTCACGCTGTACTCCGCCGAAACGCCGCAGAAAGTGGCCATCAAGCTGACCCGCGCGGACTCGCATCACGCGGAACTCCAGCTTCGCCTCTGGAAGCAGGTCGCCAAGCTTTCGCATCCGCATCTGATGCGCCTCATCCAGACCGGAAAGTGTGAGTTGAGCAACCTGCCCCTGCTCTATGTCGTGATGGAATACGCCGATGAGGACTTGGCCAAGGTGATTCCGCAGCGCCCTATCACCGCCACCGAAGCGCGCGAATTGCTGGAGCCTGCCCTCAGCGCGCTCAGCTACCTTCACGCCAAGGGTTTCGTGCATGGCCATCTGAAGCCCGCCAACTTCATGGCCGTGGATGGCCAATTGAGAATCTCCAGCGACGGCGTCTGCCGCATCGAGGAATCCGCGCCGTCCAAACCCGATTCCTATTCGCCGCCCGAAATTATGGCGAGCGGGCCCACCACGGCCGGCGACGTGTGGTCGCTCGGCATGACGCTGGTCGAAGCGCTCACCCAGCGACTGCCCGCCAAGAGACCAGGCGAACCCAAGGATCCCGCGTTGCCCGAATCGATTCCCGCGCCGTTTTCCGCCATCGCTCGCTATTGCCTCAAGTGGAATCCGCAGAGCCGCTGGACCGTCAGCGCGATTCGGAAACAATTGGCCGGAGGCGCTGCCGCGCCTGAACAACAGCCGGCCGCCGTGCAGCAGAGCTCGTCGCTCAAATGGGTCTGGGTTTCGACCACCGTGCTCAGTTTGGTTCTGCTGGCGATGATCGTAGTGCCCAAACTGCGCGACGGCGGCTCAGATACCGATCGAGCGCCCGCCGTCGTTCGACAACCGGAGAAATCGGCGCCAGCGGCCCCTGATAAGACCGCTGCCGGCAAGGCCGCTGCGAGAAAAGCCGCTGCCGATAAAGCTGCTGCCAAAAAGGCTGCCGCCGAAAAAGCCGCTGCTGACAAGGCGGCTGCGAAGAAGGCAGCGGCGGACAAGGCAGCCAGCGACAAAGCCGCCACCCAAAAAGCAACCGCCGAAAAAGCTGCCGCCGATAAAGCCGCCGCCAAAAAGGCTGCCGCCGACAAAGCTGCTGCTGACAAGGCGGCGGCGCAAAAGGCAGCAGCGGACAAGGCAGCCAGCGACAAGGCCGCCGCCCAAAAAGCCGCCGCCCAAAAAGCCGCTCCCACGCCGCCACGGCAGCCGGAGCCCAGTACCGCCGCCACCGGGGACGAAATCGTTCAGCGCGACGTTCCGGAAGCGCTTCCCCGAGCCCGCAACTCCATACGCGGCAAAGTCACGGTGATCGTCAAGGTGCGCGCGGATGCATCCGGCAACGTCGCGGATGCCGAGTTCGACAATCAGGGCCCCAGCCAATACTTCGCGGACCTCGCCATGGCAGCCGCGCGCCGCTGGAAGTTCGCGCCCTCCAGCGCATGGAAATTGCGGTTCGAATTCCGGAAAGCCGGAACTACTGTGATCCCGTCCAAGGCTGCCCCTTAAGGCGTAGTTTCGAGGTGCTTCGGTTTGTTCAGGTGCTTGTAGTAGCCGAGGTCCTGGCCGGTCAGCAGTTTCGTGGCGAACATGATCTGGGCGCTGTGTTGAGCGAAGTGTTCCACTACGTGGTAGATTGCTTCCATCAGCGTGATGTTGTATTTTTGAATCGTGGATTTTTCGGTAAGCCGCGCCGGGTCGAGGCTGCGGATGATGCCGGCGGTCTCTGCCGTCGCCGCGGCCAGGCGCTCGGACAATTCGGCCGGCCGGACGTTACCGCGCGCCGCGAATTCCGCATCGCGCTGGCGCATGTCCGGTTTTCCCGCGACGCCTGAGCCGATCCACTGGCCCATGTTGCCGCACAGGTGCAGCACCAGGTTGCCGATCGAATTTTCGTTCTCGGTGTTGCGCATCCAGATCTGATCGTTCGTCAGCCTGCCGAGGCAGTCCTGGACGCGGCCGCTCATTTGTGTGAGCTTGTCCGCGGAAAACTTCAGAAACTCGGCTTCGATCATAAGATTTCTTCCGACCAGTTCTCCAGAATCGACTTGACCTTGCCGGTGAACTGATCCGCCAGCGCGCCGTCGATCAGCCGATGATCGAACGTCAGCGCGAGATACGCAACGGAACGGATGGCGATCGCGTCATCGACGACCACCGGAATCTTCTCCACCGCGCCGAGGCCCATGATCGCCACCTGCGGCTGATTGATGATAGGCGTGGCGAAAACGCTGCCGAAGCTGCCGAAGTTGGTGATGGAGAAGGTGCCGCCCTGTACTTCATCGGGCTTCAACTGCCGCGAGCGGGCGCGCGTCGAGAGATCCACGATGGCCCGCTGCAAACCGGTGACGTTCTTTTCGTCGGCGTGGCGGATCACCGGTACGATCAGTCCGTTCTCCAGCGCCACTGCAACGCCGATATTGATTTCGTTGTGGTAGATGATGTTGTTGCCTTCGATAGAAGCATTCACAATCGGGAAGTCGTGAATCGCTTCCACTGTCGCCGCGATTACGAACGGCAGGTAAGTGAGCGAGTAGCCATAGCGCTGTTGGAACTCGGCCTTGTGCCGCTCGCGCAGCTTGGCGATCTTGGTCATGTCGGTCTTGTGAACCGTGGTGACGTGAGCTGAGGTGCGCTTGCTCAGGATCATGTGTTCAGCGATCCGGAAGCGCATGGTGCTCATCGGTTCGACTCGGGCGCGCGGAGCTTCGGCGCGAGGCATCGGCTGCGGCGCCGCGGGTTGCGGCGTTTCAACAGCAGGCTTCGGCGCAGCCAGTTGCGGTGCGGCGGCTGGCGGCGTGGCTTGCGCCATGGTGCGCGCGCCTTGCGCGGACATGTAGGCTTCCAGGTCCTGCTTAGAGACGCGGCCGCCGGCGCCGGTTCCCTTCACTTGCCGCAGATCGATGCCGTACTCGCGCGCCATCTTTCGAACCAGCGGCGACAGCGGTCCGGCGGTCTCGGCCTCGGCTTGCGGTGCAGGCTCGGCGGGCGCAGGCTCAGCGGCTTTGGGCGCTGGTGCAGGCTCGGGGGCAGGAGCTTTCACTGCCGGTTCGGGCGGCGCTTGCGCCTGCTTCGCCGCGGCCGGCGCGGGAGCGGATGCGCCGTTGCCGGAGCCTTCATCGATTCGTCCGACCACGGTGCTGATCGCGACCGTCTTGCCTTCCTCTACCAGCACTTCCTTCAGAACCCCCGCCGCGGGCGACGGAATTTCCGTATCCACTTTGTCGGTCGAGATTTCGAACAGCGGCTCATCGCGTTCTACTCTTTCGCCCGCCTTCTTCAGCCACTTGGTCAGCGTACCTTCGACAATGCTTTCGCCCATTTGGGGCATTACGACATCGATCATGAGAATGTCTCCGTGAGCACTGGGACCGCTCCCTCACGGTCGCGGCTCAGTTGAAATTGAAATTGTTTGGCGAAGTTCTGCGCGAGCGCCGCGGTCACTTCTTCGCGGCTGGCGCGCGATCCGAGTTCGCGCATGGAAGTGACCGGCTTGGTAAGCCCGCACGGCACGATGTATTGGAAGTAGCTCAAATCCGTCGTATGATTCAACGCGAAGCCGTGGGACGTCACCCAGCGGCTGATGTGCACGCCGATGGCGGCGATTTTCTTTCCATTCACCCATACGCCGGTGCAGCCCTCGAGGCGCCCGGCCGCGATTCCGAACTCCGCGAGCGCATCGACGATCGCTTGTTCGATGGCCCGGACGTACGCCACCACGTCGCGCTTCCATTCTCGCAGATCGAAGATCGGATAGCCGACAATCTGGCCCGGGCCGTGGTAAGTAATGTCGCCGCCGCGGTCCGTGGGATGAAATGCAATTCCCGCGCGGCGCAGAATTTCTTCGCTCGCCAGCAGATTCTCGTGCCGGCCGTTACGGCCGAGCGTGATGACGTGCGGATGTTCGACGATCAGAAGCTGATCCGGGATGAGCCCCTGCTTGCGCTGCTCCACCAGTTCTTTCTGAATGGCGAGCGCTTCGCCGTATCCCAGGCGCCCGAGGTCGCGAATGCGCAATTCACGCATTGATGGTTAGTCCGTACACGTTGTTGAAGGCCTCGCCCATGGCTTCGTACAGCGTCGGATGGGCGTGAATGGTGCTCATCATGGTTTCGACGGTGGCTTCGGCCTCCATGGCGGTAACCGCTTCGGCGATCAGCTCGTAGGCTTGCGGCCCAATTATATGGACGCCCAGGATCTCGCCGTATTTCTCTTCGGCCACAACTTTAACGAAGCCCTCGTGATGGCCCAGAATGCTGGCCCTGCTGTTGGCGGCGAACGGAAACTTTCCGATTTTCACCTTGACGCCCTGCGCGCGCGCCTGCGCCTCCGTGAGCCCGACGCTGCCGATGCCGGGCTCGGTGTAAGTCGCGTTCGGAATCCGATTGCGGTTGATTGGCTTGGCGGGCTTTCCGGCCATGTGCGCCACGGCGACCATGCCTTCCATAGTGGCGACGTGCGCGAGCTGCGGCGTCCCGGCCACCACGTCGCCGATCGCATAAACGCCGGGTTCGCCGGTGCGCTGATATTCGTCCACTTTGATGAATCCGCGGTCCAACTCTACCTGGGTGTTTTCGAGACCGATGCTGTCCGTCATCGGCTTGCGGCCGACTGCGACCAGCAGCGTTTCCGCGTCGATTTCCTCGCGCTTGCCGTTCGCCAGCGTGACAGGCGCGCGGACGCCGCGGACGGTCTTGGTGATGTTCTCCGCCTTGGCGCCGGTTTCGCAGCGGATGCCGGTCTTCTTGAAACAGCGCTCCAGTTCTTTCGAAATCTCTTCGTCCTCCACGGGAACCAGGCGGGGCAGCATTTCCACCAGCGTGACCTTGGTTCCGAAACGATTGAAGATGGACGCAAACTCGACACCCACTGCGCCCGCGCCGATGATCAGCATGGTTTTTGGAATCGTGGCCAGGTCCAGAATCTCGATGTTGGTGAGAATGATTCTCGAATCGGGCCGCAACCCCGGGAGCATGCGCGCTTCCGATCCCGTGGCGATGATGACGTTCTTCGCTTCGTGCGTCACGGTGCCGCCGTCGGATTTCACTTCCACCTGCACTGGACCGTTCGCGCCGGGCTTGAGCGCGCCGTAGCCCTTGATCCAATCGATCTTGTTTTTCTTCATCAGAAACTCGACGCCCTTGGCGTGCTTGGCGACGATCTTGTTCTTGCGGTCGAGGACCTTGGGGTAATCGATTTTCGGACGCTCGCACTGAATGCCCTGCTCGATGGAGTGCTTGAAATATTCCCAAACGTCGGCCGTGTGCAACAGAGCCTTGGTAGGGATGCATCCGACGTGCAGGCACGTACCGCCGAGCTTGGTGTCCTTCTCGATGATGGCGGTCTTAAGCCCGTACTGGGCGGCGCGGACAGCGGCCGAGTAGCCGCCCGGCCCGCTGCCGATAACAATCAGATCGTAAGTCATTTTGATTTCAGGATAGCATTCGACTTCAAGTTTCTCGTTTCTTGTTTCTCGTTTCTCGTCGACGAGGCTCGCTCTTCGAATCAGATACCGAGGTTTGCCACTTGATGTTGGAAGAATGGCTTTACGGCCTCCCAATCAAGTGGAATCAGCATATGCGGCAACGGGTCCTTTTCTGCATCGTCAAAGAACACCAGGGATTTGAGGATGTGGACTCTGTTGTAGCCTGTCCGGGCATATTTACGGTCGAACAAACGTAGAAGTTCAGCGAGCCCGAATTGGCGAGCCGCGAAGTACAGATCGATGAAATCCCGCTTGGTCCCGCGGCTTGCGATCGCGCTGATTTTCATGCATGCGATATCTCTAAAATCGGCAACTGGAACGCCGTCAAACGTCACGTGCGGGAACAGTAGTGGATATTGATATCCGAGAAAGCTGATTTTGGTTCCCTGAATGTTCGCATGCAGCGTCTGCGGGGCTTTGGCCACAAGCGAACCCCCCGGCACCTTCTGAAACCGTTGCAGCAGGGCTTCTTCGTCAAGAAGCTCATTCACAAAGAAATCCAGGTCCAGCGAGAGCCGATGACCCAAGTGGAGGGCGAGGGCGGTCCCTCCGGCAAGATAAGCTCCTTTGAGCAGCCCTGCGTCTCGGAGTACGCAAAGGGTTGCCTGAGTCGCGGCGCTTACGACTTCCGGATGCCACACTACGTCTTTGGGATCGGTTGCCATATCTATGGATGATCCAATTAGCGGCTATGGCTCTGCGCGAGCGCAGCGACCTGATCCGTGGGGATTTGGTAGATGAGCGCCCAGAAATTCGCTGACTTCGGGGAAAGCCGCGCCTCGGTGCGGACCACCCTGCGGATCTCTTCTTCCGGAAACATTTCGCGGAGCCACGCTATCGCTTCGCGATCGCCGAATTCGAGCACGCGAAAAATGGTGTAGTCGGGATGGGCCGAGGGGTTGAAAACCGCGACGTTGGTGTCCCAAAACAATGTTTCTAACTGATTGGGAACCATATACTTATAGTATAGTCGATTCTATTGTGCCCGCGTGACAGTAACGAATATTTCTTCCCCACTCAGCGAGAGCTTTGCAGCGCCGTCGGGCGAAGCGCTCAGCGTCAGGTGCTCCGCAAGAAGCTCGTGGCGCAAGTATTGCTCGTGGGCTGCGATCGCTGCTGCAATGCGGGGCGGCGCGAAATACGTGACTTGAATGCGGTCGGAAATATCCAGCCCCAATGCCTTGCGCTGATCCTGCATCAGACGGTTGAAGTCCCGGGCGATGCCTTCCTGCATTAGCTCCGGCGTTAGCGTCGTGTCGAGCGCCATGAACGTGCCTTGTTCCGAGGCGCACTTCAAGTGCCCGGGACCTTCGTACGAGGTGATGATTTCGTCCGGCGCCAGTTCAAACGTTTGCCCGTCAACTTCGACTGTCTGGAGAACTGAATCTGCTTGTTCCAGGGCCTGCGCGATGGCGGACCATCACCAGCGTGGTCTCATCTTCGATCAGTTGGATGTTCTTGAGATTGGCCTCTTCCAGGATCTGAGCGGCGTATTCCGGATTTTCGAGCACGCGGCGGTCGGCTGCATCGCGAGGCCGGACGTAAAGGGTTCCCAATGGCTGGCGGATCTTGGCCTTGCTCTGTGTGCGCAGGTTCAGTGCCAGATTCTTCAGCCGGATTACCGCTTCGATGCTCTGCTCGAGCGCCTCGTCGATCAAGGTTCCATCCACCTGCGGATACTGCGTCAAGTGGACCGACTCGGGCGCCCCTGGGTCCACCGAACGCACCAGGTTTTGGTAAATCTCCTCAGTCAAGAACGGCAGCGCCGGCGCCATGACGCGCGTGACCGTTGCGAGCACGGTGTACAGCGTCTGATAGGCATCCAGATCGCTCGACCAGAAGCGCCGGCGCGAGCGGCGCAGGTACCAGTTGGAGAAATCCTCGTCGAATTCCTGAAAAGCCTCGATCAAGCGGAAGTGCTCGAAATTGTCGAAGGCGGCGCGGGCGTGAGCGACCAGCCGCTGGAGCCGGCTCATGATCCAGCGGTCCAGTTCGTTGGTCACCGCAAGCTTCGGCTTACTGGGCTTCCAGCCATCGGCCGTGGCGTACATCACGAAAAAGCTGTAGCAATTCCAAAATGTCAGCAGCTTGCGCCGGGCATCGCCGTCGATCGTTGGACCGGCATGCCCCGTGGGGCGCAAATCGGGGAAGTTGAGATTCTGCACGGTTTTTTGCTCGGTGTAAATGTAGCGCATCACCTCCGCGCCGAATGCTTCAGCGGCATCGTCGAAAGCGATGGCGTTTCCCTTGGACTTGTGCATCTCCTCGCCGCGCGCGTCGCGCACCAGAGCGTGACCCAGCAGCGCCTTGAAGGGCGCGCGCCCGTCGATCATCGCGCTCATCGCGAGCATGGAATAAAACCAGTTGCGAAACTGGCCCGGGAAACTTTCCAGCACCAGGTCGGCGGGGAACCATTTTTCCCAATAGGCGCGGTCGGTGGAGTAGCCCATGGTGCTGAAGGGCACGATGCCCGCGTCGAGCCATGGATTGCCGACGTCTTCGATGCGCGAAGCCAGCGCGCCGCACTTCTCGCAATGGATCTTGACCGCATCCACGTAGGGCCGGTGCGGCGAATTGCCATCGAAAGCTTCCCAGCCTTCCACAGCTTTGGCTTTCAATTCCTCGCGGCCGCCGATCAGCATGAAGTGCTCGCAGGCACCGCAAACCCAGATGGGCAGCGCAAGTCCCCAGAAGCGCTTCTTCGAGATCATCCAGTCGCTCATGTTACGCAGCCAGTCGAGCTCGCGCGCTTCGCCTTCCGGCGGAATCCATTTGATACCGGGTACGACGCGCTGGATGCGATCGCGCCAGTCCATGCAGATGAACCATTCGTCCACGGGACGGAAGACCAGTTCCTCCTTGCAGCGCCAGCAGTGCGGATAGACGTGCGGATATTTCTCGCGCGCCACCAGAAATCCCGAAGCCTTCAAAGCCGCGACCACGTCGTCGGCCACGGCGTTCGCGTTGCAGCCGGTGAACGGGCCGAAGTTTTCGATGAACTTCGCGCTCTCGTCCAATGGCGCGATGAACGGAAGACTGTTCTCTTTGCCGAGTTCCTGGTCCTCGGCGCCGCAACCGGGAGCGATGTGGACCAGGCCGGTGCCTTCCGCCTCGCTCACTTCGCGCCAGGCGATGACGCGATGGGATTCCGCGGGAGTCTTGCCGCCTCCGGTTTCGCCATACGGAAAAATGCCGCCGGGCGTTTGTTGCGCGGGGAGTTCGTCGAAAGGGCCAGTATATGTGAGACCCAGCAGATCCCGGCCGGAAAGTTCCTGCAGCACTTCGACGCCGCCGCTTCCTTTGAGGATTGTGCGGATGGACGGCAGCTTGTGCGTCTCGTGCTTGCCTTCCACTTGCAGGTCCTGCACACGGTCGCGCTCGAAATTGGCTTTAGCGACGTAGTAGATCCAATCGCCGTGGCGGACCTTCAGGTAGGTCATTTCGGGATTGACGGCAACGGCGACGTTGGACGTGAGCGTCCACGGTGTGGTCGTCCAAACGAGCAGCGCTGTGCGCTCCTGGTTCTTGACGGGGAAACGCACGAAGACCGATGTGTGCGCGGTAATGCGCCGTCCTTCGGCGACTTCCATCTGCGAGAGGCCTGTGCCGCAGCGGCCGCACCAGGGCATCACGTCGTGGCCGCGATAGATGAATCCTTCCTCGTGGCACTTCTTGAGAAACGCCCAGATGGTGTAGTTGTTTTCGTCCGAGAAGGTGAAGTAGCTGCCGCCGTACTCCGCAGAACCCAGCTTGCGGACGATTTCGCTCGCTCGCGCGGTTTCGGTGCGGCCGCTGGGCAACGTCGCCGTGACCACGCGGTCGCCGTCCGACAATGCATCGCGCAATGCGACGAGCAGCTTCGGATCGTCCCAATCGCACCAGTGGCCCAAGCGGATCGACTGCTCGGTTTGCCGCGCGGCATAAGTGAGCACGCGCTCCTTGCATTCCCGCACGAATTTCTCGATGCCGTAATCGCGGATCTGGCGCTTGGTGTCGAGCCCAAGGCTCTTTTCGACTTCGACCTCCACCCACAATCCCTGGCAGTCGAATCCGTTTTGATAGCGCAGCAATTCGCCATTCATGGCGTGATAGCGCTGGTACATGTCCTTGAGCGAGCGGCCCCAGGCGTGATGCACGCCCATGGGATTGTTGGCCGTGATGGGGCCATCGAGGAACGACCAGCGCGGGCCGTTCGCGGTCTGCGCGCGCAGCTTGTCGAAGATGCGGTTCTCCTCCCAGAAGCGCAGGATCTGACGCTCCATGGCAGGAAAATCGGGTACTCTTGGCACGGGCCGGTACATATTGTCAGGTGGGGGCCGAAGGACCGGATTGATAATGGCCGAAAAACCTATCGTAGCATCAGTGGCACGGCGAGGCTTCGAACCGAAGCGGTTAGCGGTCAGCATTCAGCGGTCAGCATTCAGCAATCAGCCTTGAGCAAAAGCTGACGGCTGACCGCTGATTGCTGAACGCTGCTTGCTGAACGCTGCTTGCTGACCGCTGCTTGCTGATCGCAGGATTGGTAAGATGTTCACGAGGATTTATGACGAAAACTTTTCTTCAATGCGCTTCAGCCCTGATCGTTGCCGGAAATCTTGCTCAGGCCCAGCCGAGCCCGCGCTCCGAGGCGACCGTCACTGTGGGAGGCAAGACCATCAGCATCAAGTACTCGGCGCCATCGGTGCGCGGCCGCAAGATTTTCGGAGACGGCGGATTGCTGTCGCAAGATCCCACTTATCCCGTCTGGCGCGCCGGCGCGAACGCGGCGACCGCCTTTCACACCGATGCCGATCTCGATGTCGGCAGTCTCAACGTGCCAAAGGGCGACTATACGCTCTATGCGCTGGTGAAGGATCCCAACGCCTGGCAACTCATCATCAGCAAGCAGACTCGCCAATGGGGACTGACGTACAACGAATCGCAGGATCTCGGCCGCGTCAAGATGGCCATGAGCAAGCCGGCGGCGCCGGTCGAGACGGTAAAGTATACGCTAACCGATCAAGGCGGCAACAAGGTGAAACTGCAACTGGAGTGGGAGAATCACGTCGCGTCCGTACCGATTACAGTGAAGTGAAACTGTAGGCAGCGGTCATTGAAGACGTTATGAATTGGATTTGGGCACTCGCCATTGTTGCGACAGGTACGGGCGCCGCGATAGGGCAAACGCGATCGTGGCACGCGGACGTTCCGAAGGTTTGGGACGAGGCCGCGCTCGCCGACTGGGCCACGCCGGTTGCCGGGTTGAACATTCGGCCGACGAATATTTCAGCCAAGGAATATTACTCCCTTGCGGTCGAAAACCTGCGCACGTATCCGGTCTATTTTCCGGGCCGCGAGCCGGAAGGCTACTGGGACATGCTGCAGCACGTCGGACCGAAGGCGTTGATCGAACCGGAGAAGCTGAAGACCGAAGCCGACTGGATCGAGGCAGGGCGTAGAGTCTTCGATGAGGCAGATCATGTGCACTTGCGTACCTTCGATCCGAAATGGATCGAGGCGGCCAGGAAACACGGTACTTTTGAGCCCCTACAACCGTTGCCGGACGGTACGGTGTACGACCTGCGGTGGGTGCCGACGAAGCATGGCGTGGCGCTTTCGTTCCCGGACTGCAGCGGTTGCCATCTTGTCTACCTACCGGATGGCACACGCGTTCCAGGTGCGCCGGTGACCGCAAGGCCCAACCGATCGCTGGCGAACCTGATTGCGCCGGTTCAATCCGAAAAACGCGTGGTTCAAGCGAGCGCGCCCTTTCTCATGGGTCCCGAGCCTTTCGGCATGTGGCTGTACGAAGCCTGGGGTGTACCGTGGCGGAAGGACGATATCAACGAGCGACTGAAGACCCTCACCGAATCGGAGTACGCTGCTCCGAGAACGGCGTTCGGACGCAGCGGTGGTATTCCTCGCTGGAACGGCAGTCTATATCATCCGGCCAAGGTCCCGGACCTCATCGGCATCAAGGATCGCAAATATATCGATCACACCGCCACGCATCTGCATCGCGGAATCGGCGACCTGATGCGTTATGCGGCTCTTGTGAGTTACGCCGAAGCGGCCGACTTCGGTCCGTATCACATGCTATCGGAAGATACCAAGCGGGTTGAGGCACGCCTACCGGATGAGGCGCTCTATGCGCTAGCCTTGTATATTTATTCTCTGCAGCCGCCTCCCGATCCGAATCCCTTTGATGAGCAAGCCAAAGCCGGAGAGAAGATCTTTTCGCGCGAAGGTTGCGCTAGCTGTCACACGCCGCCACTGTACACCAGCAACAAGATCACGCTGGCCCAAGGTTTCACACCTCCGAAAGACAAACCGGCCAGTCTCGACGTTCTGCCGATCTCGGTCGGTACGGATCCGGGTTTGGCGCTCGAGACGCGCAAGGGAACGGGGTATTACAAAGTGCCATCGCTCAAAGGCGTGTGGTATCGCGGGCATTACCTTCATAACGGCTCGGTGGCGAGCCTCGAAGAGATGTTCGATCCGGATCGACTGAAAGAAAGCCACGTGCCCGGAGGCTGGCGGCCGGCCGGTTCGCAGACGTACGCCATCAAGGGTCACGAATTCGGCTTACAACTACGGCCGGAAGAGCGGGAACAACTCATCGCATTTCTGCGGACTCTGTGAGCAAGGGCGATTGCCAATCGGCCGCAGGACGCCGTCTTGCCCCACATCGTCTGGCACTCTGTTTGGTAATGTCGCTTTAATGGTTCCACACGAACCTGGCCAGATCCCGGTCCTTCCGAACTTTGTCGACCGGGAATGCTTGGTTGTGCATCACCACATAGACACCCGGCGGCAGAGTTCGCGCGGCGAACAGGCTCTCGGTCAGGTTTTGCAATCCGTCGCTGCCTTCGAATCCTAACGGCGTCATCGCGCCGGTGAGCACGATGGGGAACCTCAGCTCGCGGAGTTCCTTCTGCAATAACAGGCCGGTGTCGATCATCGTGTCCGTGCCGTGAGTAATCACGATGGGCGCTGGGCTTCGCAGTTTTTCGCGCACGGCCTCCAACACCTGAACTCGATCGGCGTCCGTCATCTCCAGGCTGTCCTTATTCATCAGATTGGTGAGCTGGATCTCGGCGTCGGGCAAGCGCAACATGCGGAAGTAGCGATCGATCTTGGTGTCGAGATTCTGGACGTTGCCCGTCTGTTCGGAATAAACCTTCTCAATAGTGCCGCCCGTGGTGATGACGTAGATGCGCATCGGCCTAAACAGGTATTATCACGGATCGGGAAATCGCGCGAGCGGGTCCGGAGCCGAAGGCGCATGTGGCGCAGCCTCTCAGGCTGCCGCGTCGAGACTCGTCTCGACGCTTCTTGGTTCCACCAGCACGAGACTCGACACGAGTGTCGAGTCAGCAGGCTGAGAGCCTGCGCCACGCAGGCAAGCCCGAAAGCGTGGCGAGCCGATCCAGCAGGTCCTAAAAGAGCGGCTGGATCCCCTGAAAGATGTGGCTCAGTCCATTGACATTGTACCCGCTGGGAAAGCCCTGATGGCAACTGAAGCAATTCGACACGCTTTGCTGGTACGTCTCCATGGTGCTGTTGGACAGCCGGTTGGTGCCGACGCCAGGAATCGCGCCGGAGGGAGGGATGCCAGGGGGCATCCATGTTGATCCCAACATGACATAATTGCCGCGTATATCGCCGCCGGCCATCATTCCGCGAACATGGCTGTTCATCGAAATGACCTCCGTGTTCGAGGAGGCGTTGGCGCCGTCGATTCCCCAGGGATCCGATCGAAGGGTATCGCTGGGGCTGATCGTGAAAGGCGAAACGGATTGAATGTTGTTCGTGGGCGGCCCCGTAAAAGACATGTGCGCGACGTTGAATGGCCCGGACGAACCGGTCGCTGAAAACAGCCAGGCGCCGGATGTGTTCTGGGTCACCGTCTTCGGTCCACCGGTCGAGGTATACGAGTAGGTTGCATCCGGCGAATTGCCCACGTGCTCAAAGGTGGCCCAAACCATTTCCGGATGTACAAACGTGCTACCGACAACGTGAATGCCCACCAAGGCCAACTGCACGGTCTGCTGCCCGGTCGGGGTCCACAAGTTGGGATTGGTCTTGTCATACTTCGGGATTGTCGCCGTCATGGTGATGTAGCTGCTCAGATTGGGGAGCCCGGCTGCCTCCACCCAGGATGACTTCACTTCGATGGCCATCGCATTGGGGTCCGGGAAAGGAGGCGACCCTTTTCCGTGCGCTGTGGCGAAAGCGATGGTGTTGTTCAAATCGGACATGGTTGTGGGAAACTGGCCGGCTGGCGAGGTCGTAATCGCGCCATCCTTGACGCCGGTGAGGAAATAAGCATAGACGTCGTTCACCATGGTCGCGTAGTAGACCAGCGAGCCGTTCGCAGCGGTCTGAGCTTCAAGGACACTGGCGTCCGCCTGACCTTGTTCAACATCAATCACAGAGAGCGACGGATCAATAAAGATGGAAATCCCGTCGACGACGAATTTCCGGACTGTGACTGCATCGCTCACGCTTTGCTCGCGGGCGGACGTCGCTGTTTCCACGTGCTGAGCTGCAATGGTCTTGCCTTCAGCGTCCAGTAAGACAGCGCGTCCGTTCTCGAGCCTGGCGTGTGCGATGGCAACTTGCTTGCCGGACGGATCCCGGACCAGCGGTGTCGAGTTTGCGTTCGCCGGGTTGAATTCAAGCAATCTACCGGAACGATCCCTGACGACAGGCAGGCGGTGCGGGCCTAGCTGAGCGACCCTAATGGGGAAGGCGTGAATCAGGCTCGACGTATGCGCAAGAAGAGTGCGGTTACCGCTGGCATCGGGAGGTGAAACGTCGAAGAAAGCCGGCGAATCGAAGATGTGTGCGCCGCCACCGTAAGTTGATGGGGCCGGCGAAGTCAGCCACATGAACATTTGCTCCGACCACGCGTAGAAACCGCAGTTCGGCGCGAGCGGGACGAGACTATCCGCCGGATTGACCACTCCGTTGAGTGAGACGGTTCCCGATTGAAACCAACCGTTGAATGTCGCGGCCGGAAGCGGGCAGGCGTCCACTGCATCAGTCGGCACGGGGGGCGGAGGCGCGCACCCGGTAACTAACAGGATCGGCAGCACTGTTGCCGCCACCATCAGCAACGGGCGCAGCGAATCGCAGCAAATCCGATTACGGTGTGGTGAGCTTTGCATGGCTTATCTCCTTTGATGGGTCTTTTGTCAATATGACAATCCCGTCAATCGGTAGTGACTCAGAGTAGCCGTGCGTTTCACCGGCCGCGGTTTTTTCTAACTTGCCGCCAGATCAGGTCTGTTGCAGCTTTCGCAAGACCGCAACCAGAACATTGCCCACCACTTCGAAACTGTGCGCGCTGAGTTTGTCCAGGGTGTCCTTCTCGGTGTGCCAGTAGGCGTTGGCGGGGCCGTAATCGAAGTCGATCAGGTCGAGGGCGGGGACACCCTTCTGGAGGAACGGCATGTGATCGTCTTCGGTGGCGAATCCGTCATCGAGGAAATATTTTCCATAGCCGAGGTCCGCGGCGGTCTGCCACACCAGGCGCCGCAACGCCACCGTCGAGTTGCGCTCCTGCATTATGCCGAGATCCTTGTCGCCGATCATGTCGACATTGATCAACGCCTGGATGCGCGAAATGGTCCCGTCGCGCGACCATTTGTCGGCCAGGTGCCGGCTGCCGTAAATTCCATTGGTGTCCGACCATTCGCCGAAAGCTTCCTCGCCATCGAACCAAACCAGGTAGATGTCGTCGGCGAATGTCGTGGAGTTCACTACGCGCGCCATCTCCAGCAGGAAGCCCGTGGAAGCGCCGCCGTCGTTGGCGCCCACGAAGATCCGGCCGGGCATCGACTTGGTGTCGAAGTGGCCCGTGATCGCAATGGCGCGTCCGGATTTGCCGGGAAACTTCGCGACGATATTCCGCATCGCAACCAGACCCACCGGAGTCTGGGCTGTGAACGCATCGAACGAAACCTGGCAGCGCAGCGCCTTCAACTGCGATTGGATATAGCCTTGCAGCTTCCGATTCGCGTCCGAGCCAGGCGGGCGCGGCCCGAACGCCACCGCCTTGCGTGTGAATTCCAGCGCGGCTGTTCCGCTGAAATCCGCTGCCCAGGCAGTAGAGGCCATGAGAATCAGGAGCGCTTTCTTGCGGTGCATATGTATCCCAGTGTAAAGTTACGCTCGCGATCGAGGGAATCGAACCAAGGCAGGACCAACGCGGGCGGCGCGAGGAAGATCGCGGCAATGAAGAACCACAGGCCGTGGAAAAATTGCAGGCCGTTCAGCAGCCGGCGCGAACACAGGCGGAAGTATCCGCCGACGGGCTGGATGGCCCACTCGGCGAAGCCTGCCTGCTCCAGCAAGTACGCGACGCCATGACGCGTGTACCGATAATAATCGTGCGGCGCTTGATGCACCTCCCACTCGTGCGGAACGATCAGGAGCAAGCGGCCGCCCGGCGCGAGCGTCCGTTCCATCTCACGCAACGCGCAGCCGGGTTCGCGCACGTGCTCCAGCGTCACAATATTGATGCAGGCGTCGAAGCATCCACCGGCGAAAGGCAGCGCGGTGAGATCGGCGACGGCATCGAGTTTTCCATAATCCCAAGTGGCGTCGCCGACCGCGAGATCGACGGCGACGTAGCCGGCGCGCTCGAAATACTTCGCGTGAATCCGCTCGCCCGCCCCGGCATCCAGCACCCGCGCGCCGGGAGCGAGCGACGCCGCAAAGCCAGTGAGCGCGCGGTCGATGGCGGATTCAAAATGCAGCAGGTAGCGCCGCAGGAAGCGCGGGAGGCGATGCTCGATGGTCCGATAGATCAAGTTTTGTTGCGCGCCTCCACCATGATGGTGGACCCGGCGCCACAGGCCGCTTCGAACAATGTGAAGGGCAACGAAGCCAGCACGAGGCCGAGGTACAGCAGATCTTTGAGCAACTTCATCGCCAGCGGCTCGCGCACCTTGCGGACCCGCCGAGCCATCGGATCCAGGGCCGGCGCAAGGCTGGTAGCCAGCCCGGCCGGATTGTCCCGCAGCGAGAAGTGTTTCCGGCGCACGACTTCGAAGCCGCAGTAATCCAGCAGACTCTCGAGATCCCCTTGACGATAGTTCACCAGATGCCGCGGGACATCCACGCCGCTCCAACGCTCCCCCAGCATCAGGAATTGCCAGCACGACGCGTTCGGCACTTGGACCACCAGGCGTCCGCCGGGCAGCAGCAGATCGCGGGCCGATCGCAAATAGGAAACCGGATCGTGCAAATGCTCCAGCACGTGAAACATGGTGATGGCGGCGCAGGTTCCGCGATCGATGGGAGACGAGCCAAGGTCGCCGCACACCACCGTCACGCGATTCCGTCTCCAGGCAGCCGTCGCGGCCTCTTCCGAGGTCTCGAGTCCAAGCACGGCCAGGCCACGCTCACGCAGCATTTTCAGAAACAGCCCGCCGCCGCATCCCACATCCAGCACGGGGCCGGAGTGTCCGGAGTTTTCCATCGCGCGCATCACAAACTTCACGTGATCGCGCAGCACCAAACGGCGATAGCTCTCTTCGAACCACGAGGCTGTATCGCCCGATTTGGGCGCGTACCAGTATTCCGGCGGATAGTAACTAGCCAACTCCTGCGGGGTCGGCCGCGGCTCCAGCCGGATCAAGCGGCAGGTCCTGCATTCCACCACCAGGAAATACTTGTCGGTGGTCTGATACAGCCGGTCGCCCGCACGGAACAGCGTGCGCATGCCGATTTCGCCGCAGCCAGGGCATTCCATACTGTGGTACCGGGTTCTCCCGGCGGTTTCCTCCGATTCCGGCGGTGTACCTTCGACGCAGAACCCGACTGCTCCGTTGCTTGCTTCTTCCGCGAAATCCGCTATTGTTTCGACGGAAGCCAATACCTCACCATCGGCCGTCATATCGGCGGTTCCATTGCCGGCGCCCGCGGAATCCGCGATTGGCTCGATGAAGGCGACAGCCGGAGGATCCTCGTTCAGATCGCCTGTCCCGTTCGTTTCGACGGAATCCGCAACCGGGGCGTCCGCGTTCAGCTCATCGATCAGGTTGGTTTCGACGGAAAGTACAACCAGCACGTCCGCGTTCGGATCGCCGGCCAAGTTGGTTTCGACGGAGTCTACAACCGGCACATCCACATTGATTGCGACAGACTCTACGATTGTGACAGACTCTACAACCGGCGCATCCGCGTTCAGATCGCCTGTTCCGTCAATTGCTTCAGTGGAATCCGGTACTGGAAGATCAACTTTCTTACTTCGCCGGGAGACAGCTTTCGGATTCGATTTACGCTGCGGCGCTTGCGCAACATTCGCGGCAGGAGCATCAGCGCGCTGAAATCGCCCTTGAGCATTGCGAGCGCGGCCGACATTTTTCCGCGCACGCCCGGGTAGCGGCTCACTTCCCCCTTGTGCCTCATCGCCGCCCAAAGGCCCGCTCCCAATCTGGCTAGGTAGTACGCGACGTTTAGCCACAGCAAGCTCCAGGGAAATAGCTTAGCAGCCAACAGGACCCGGTTGCGCTCGATGAGCTCCAGCCGGCGGCCCGATCGCAAGCCCAGCGTAGCGCCGCGATGGTGGCGCGCCACCGCCCGCGGAATATAAATGCACTTCCAGCCCGCGATCCGCGCGCGTAAGCCCAACTCGGCGTCGTCGGCATACGCGAAAAAATCCTCGTCGAAGCCTCCAATCCCTTCCAGCATCGCACGCCGGTACATGGCGGCGCATCCGTCCGGCCAGAGGACTTCTTCGATGCGGTCGTATTGACCCGCGTCCAGTTCTCCACTTCCCCTCCCGCGGTTTTGGCCATCCGGATAAATCAGGTGGCCGACTTTATCGATGCGTTGCGGATCCTCATATACGAGGATCTTCGACGCAGCCATCCCCACATCCGGACGGCCTTCAAAAGCGCCCGCCAAAGCGGACAGCCAATCCGGCGCCGCCTCGGCGTCATTATTCAACAGGGCGATCAGCTCCGTATTGGACGCTTCAAAGCCCTGGTTGTTGGCCGCACAAAATCCCCGGTTCTCCCGGTTTCGAATCAGCTTGAGCCGGAAAGCGGCCGTTTCGGAGAATTCCCGAGCCACCATCTCCGGCGAACCGTCATCCGAACCATTGTCTACCACAATCACTTCAAACGGGGGCTCCCAGTTCTGGAGCGCCAGTGATTCGAGGCAGGATCTCAAAAGATCGCAGCGGTTCCAGGTCACCACCACGACTGAAACGGTTACATCCCGGTTTTGTCTCACCGACTGTTGTATTATAACCGTAAGCTCGATAGTCAAACGAGTATGGAATCGGTTGGTGAAGTTCTACGGCGCGCCAGACTGGCACAGGGCCTGGACCTGACGGCCGTTGCCGCGCAAACAAGAATCAACGCCAGTTACCTGAGGGCGATCGAGGCAGACGACCGCAAGAGCCTTCCCAGCGGCTTCTTCTATAAGAGTTTCGTCCACCAGTATGCCGCCGCGTTGTTTTTGGACACCCAGGAGATTGACGCTGAAGTGGATCGCGTGTTGAGCGCGGATGCGCCGCTGCCGCTGCCCGGCCAGGAAACTACGCTAGCGAAGAGTGTTCCGGCCGTGAAAATCGCGAACCCGTTCGCCCACCGAGGCGCGTACCCCTCCGCCGCGGTGCTGATCGCCGTGGTCCTGGTTTGCTCCGGAATTTATGCGTGGGGGGGCAGGACGCGCGCGGAAGGCAGCGCGATCGAGAAACCCGCCGCGGTTCCAACCACACTTGCCGCGGTCCGCCAGACGCCGCCTCCGGCTCCGGCTCCGTCGCGTCCGGAGGGAATGCAGGCCATTCCAGGCGCCAAAGTCCTGGTCGACCTGATCGCACGCGAGGAAACCTGGCTGTCGGTTTCTTCCGACGGCAAGCGCGTATTCACAGGAGTGCTCGAGCCCAACCAAACCAAGTCCGTGGAAGGCAAGGAGTTCGCGAAGCTGACTATCGGAAACGCGGCGGGCATCGAAGTGCGGCTGAACGGCAAACCGCTAGGACCGCTGGGCGCGCACGGGCAAGTCCTGACATTGGTATTTACACCAGAAGATTTCCATATCGTGCCGCAGCCTCCCAAGGAAAGCGATTAGACCGAGCCGGAAACCGCTCCCTTACGGTCACGGCTCTGTTACTGAGCCGCGCGTAAACCAAACGCTGCTAGCGAATCTGCACTTTCTCCGCCCCAGCCGAGTGCGCCTGCGCGCGTGCCAGCTTCCTCCGCCGCCGCTCGATGGAGAGCAGTTCCTTGCGGCGGCGCAGTTTGATGGAATCGTCTACTTTGCGCCAGAACTTGCGGAAGTATTCAATGGCGGACGCCAGCCCGAAAATCACCACGCCCCACATCCACAGCATGGCGAACCCGTTTAGCGCCTGCCAGTGAATGCTCACCAGCACCATCGAGATGGCGATCACCTGCGTGATCATTTTGGTTTTGCCGAGATCGCTGGCCTGGATGGTGTAGCCTTCGACGGCGGCGATGCTGCGCAGTCCCGACACGGCGAATTCGCGGCCTACGATCAGCACCACCATCCACGCCGGCACGCGCCGGATCTGCACCAGCGAAACCAGCGCGGCCGAGATCAGCAGCTTGTCGGCGATCGGATCGAGCAGCATTCCCACAGTGGTGATCTGGCCCCAGCGGCGCGCCAGGTGGCCATCCAACAGGTCGGTCGCGGCCGCGATCAGGAAGATCGCCAGCGCCAGGAACTCATTGGGGAGCACGACCCCGTGCCACTCGATCCGCAGATCCTGCTCCACCAACACAGCCACCAGGAACGGCACGAAGAAAATCCGCAATATGGTGAGCGCGTTCGGAACGTTCATGCGTACGCCTGGCATCCGTGGTGAATCCTTTTGTCAGAATATCACTCGACGATGTAACGGGCGAGCCTCTGCCGGACTGACGCGGGGACCTCTGCTTCGATCTCGCAGCATTCGCCGTGATAGCGGCTTTGGAGCACCCTGGCCCGTTCGTGCAGCAAGTGGATGAGCGACCCATCGCCGGCCGGGATCCGGAACCTGGCTCGCGAGATCGGATCCAGCGGCAACATGTCGTCGATCGCCGCCAGCAGTGTTTCGAAACCCGCGCCGGTTCGGGCCGATACCGAAATAGCTTGCGAGCCGGCGGGTTCGCGCACCTCGCCCAGAATCCGCTGAGCGAGGCTGCCGGATTGCTCGGCGGATTCATCCAGGCGGTCCATTTTGTTCAGCACGAAAATCTGCCGCGTCTGATCGGCTCCGATTTCCACCAGTACCTTCAGCACGTGCGCTGTCTGATGCGGAGCGTACGGAGACGATGTATCCACGACATGCAGCAACAGCGACGCTTCGGTTACCTCTTCGAGCGTCGCGCGGAACGCCTTCACCAACGTGGTGGGCAGATTGCGGATAAATCCGACCGTGTCGCTGATCAGCACTTTACGCCGCGAGGGCAATTCAACGTGGCGAACCGTCGGATCGAGAGTGGCAAACATCCGCGCATCGGCCAGCACCGCGGCGCCGGTCAGCCGGTTGAACAGCGTGGATTTTCCGGCGTTGGTGTAGCCTACTAGCGCGACCGTCGCGAGCGGTACGGATTGCCGCTGGCGGCGCTGCGTGCCTCGGCCGCCGCGAACGTGTTCCAACTGGTCGCCCAGTTTCTTGATGCGGGAATAAATCCTGCGGCGGTCGGTTTCGAGCTTCGTTTCGCCGGGCCCCCGGGTTCCAATTCCACCGCCCAGGCGCGACATTTCCGCGCCGTGTCCGGTAAGTCGGGGTAGCAGATAATTCAACTGCGCCAGCTCCACCTGCAGTTGGCCTTCCCGCGTGCGGGCGCGCCGCGCGAATATGTCAAGAATCAACTGAGTCCGATCCAGGACCTTGCGATCCAGCGTGCGCTCCAGGTTGCGGAGCTGCGTGGGCGTGAGTTCCGAATCGAAGAGCACGAGATCGGCTTCGTGAAAATCGGCCAGGCGCCGCAGTTCATCCAGCTTGCCCGAACCAATCAGGGTGGCGGCATCCGGCGCGGGTCTGGACTGGACCACGACGTCCTCGACCGAAGCGCCGGCGGTGTCGGCGAGCGCCTTGAGTTCATCGAGCGACTCTTCGGCGCCATAGGGAATATGGTCCACGCCGCGGCGCGAGCGTGATTTCAACTCCAGCCCAACCAGAATCGCGCGTTCCTGTCCTCGAACCGCCAAATTTGAAGCTATTCCTCGGCAGGCTCGGCGGGCGAAGACGGACCGGGTGCGGAAGTTCCGGCAGCCGCCGCGGGGTGCACGCCAGACGACGCGTGGAACGGTTTCGAAACCACAACCGTGGAGATAGCGTGCTTGAAGATAAGCTGCTCCTGGTTGTTAGTCTCGAGCACGACCGAGTATTTGTCGAAGCTCTTGATGCGGCCGGAAAGTTTTACGCCGCTCATCAGATAGATCGTGAGGAAGACTTTATCCTTCCGCGCGTTGTTCAGAAAAGCTTCCTGAATGTTCTGTGCCAGCTTGTCCATAGGTATCCTTTGGCCTGGCTTTTGTTCGTGGTCTTGAATCGTAAATTCCTCCACCCGACCGATGTGGATGGGTACAGTTCATGATAGCGCAAGCACGGCCGAGCCGCGCGCGGTACAGGGAGCGCCACTAGGCTTGTGAAAAAAATTGGGGACACTCCGGCCCAGCGTTGGGAAAGGCTCAATCTGAGCACTCACGCAGGCGTGTCCCCAGATTTTTTCATAGAACCCGTAGCAGGCGTTTCCCCAAAGTGTTTTCCAAGCTCTTACGACGCTATACTCAAAAGGCGGAGAACTATGAGAGCGTTGCGTCAAGTCGAGGATCTGTTGTCCACGCTCACTCGAGCGGAGAAAGCTCAAGTGCTGCGCATGGTTGTGCAGGATTTGGGCGATGCTTTCCCCGGCGTCGAATCGACACCAGGCGTCTGCGGAGGAGAGCCGTGCATCGTTCGCACGCGCATTCCCGTCTGGGTCCTGGAGCAGGCGCGACGTCTGGGTGCAAGCGAAGAAGAACTATTGCGCTCTTACCCAACTCTTCGCGCCGAGGATCTTGCCAACGCCTGGGCCTACGTCCGATCTCACCGTGGCGACATAGAAGAGCAGATTCGCGAAAACGAAAGCGCGTGAGCAATGGCTAGGCTCTACGCCAACGAGAATTTCCCGTTTCCCGTCGTCGCGGAACTAAGGCGGTTGGGTCACGACGTTGCTACCGTACGCGACACCGGGAAGGCTGATCGGGCCACACCAGACTCCGAAATCCTTACTATGCCGTGTCGGAAAAACGCGCTCTGCTCACCTTGAACCGGAAGCACTTCATCGCACTCCACGCAGCAAGACCCGATCACGCCGGTATCGTGGTCTGTACGTTTGATGCCGACTTCCTTGGCCAAGCGCAGCGAATCGACGAGGCGCTGATTCTTCACGCTGGTCTTTCCGGCCAACTGGTTCGCGTGAATCGTCGTGCTCGCTAATTGCTGGATGGCGGTCTTTGCCGGCTCGTCCCCTCACTGACGTTCGGGGTTGCGGGACGCGGCGCGGGCCTTCGCGACGATCTCCTTGACGTCCGCGAGCAGACCCGGCGCGTAGTAAGGAATGCCGTCCTTGATGGTCCATTCCACACCGCCTCCGTGGACGATCTTGCCGTCGCGCATCTCGTCGACTCCGGTCGGATACAGCACCTTGAGATTCTCCAGCGGATTGCCGTTCACCACCAGCAAATCGGCCAGGTAGCCGGCGCGCACGCGGCCCATGTGTCCCTCCTGGCCCAGGATCCGGGCGTTATTTGCGGTGGCGTGCTGGATCACGGTGAGCGGCTGGAAGCCGGCCTCCTGGTGCAGCTCCAACTCGCGGATCAAACCGAAGCCGTACATCTGGTAAATGAAGCCCGCGTCGTCGCCGCAGCCGATCAGGCCGCCGCGCTTCTCGAATTCGCGCAACGCCGCCATCTCGATGCGATAGTTCTCCTTCCAGAAAGCTTCGTCGGTAGAAGTCCAGCCGACAAAAAATGAACCGTGGTTGGACGGATTCGGCTCGAAATATTTGGCCAGCGTCGGATGCAGATAATCTTTGAACCAGGGCTGGTGCTTGGCGCGCTGCAAGTCGCGGCTGGCTTCGTAGATATCCAGCGTCGGATCCCAGGCGACGTGCGCCTGCACCATGCCGTCGAACACCTTCATCAAAAGGTCGTGGTTGGCCTCGCGCCACAGGCGCCCCGCGTAGCGGAAACGATCCGTCTCGTTGTTGTAGTTGTAGCTCGCCGGAAAATGTTGCCGGCCGCCTTCGATGGCTGCATCGGGAATGCCGTACCAGTGCTCGATGCTGGTGGTTCCGAACTTGATGTCGTCCCAGGCGTTGGTTTCCTCCACGCCCGCGTGATGCGCGACGCGTAGCCCGAGTACGTGCGCCTCGTCTTCGAGCGCCTCCATCACGTCGCGGTAAACGCCGGTGATCTTGACGCCGTCGACGCCCATGGCTTTGAAATGCCGGATGCGGGAGCGCGCTTCGTCGGCATTCGTGGGCGCCGGAGGCTGATTGAACATCGGATAGGCGAAGATGCGCGGCGCCGCGATCTCGCCCTCCGCACTCTGCTTGCGAAGCTGCAAGGTTTTCGGAGTGTCGCTGCCGACGTCGCGAACGGTGGTGATTCCACACGCCATCCACATCTTGAGTTCGTAGTCGAGCGGTTGCGGCATGCCGCCGCGTTCTTCCTGGATATGCGCGTGCGCGTTGATCAAGCCCGGCATGACGTACTTGCCCGCCGCGTCGATCTCGACTTCGCCCGGGGGTCTGCGCCCGGTTCCGCGCGCGATCGCCACCGGATCAAGCGCGACAATGCTCGAGATGCGGCCGTTCTCGATGACGATGTCCTTCGGACCCGCCGCCGGCGTCCCGTTGCCTTCGATGATGATGGCATTGCGGATGACTAAGCGCGGGTAGCGGTGGCCGCTGACCACTTTTGCGTTTGGGCCTTGAGCGGCGATGCCCAGCGCGCAGCCGAGAATCAGCAGAGAACGCATATTCGGAAGCTTAGCATTCCGGACTGCACGTCCGTTTTCGGCCGGTTCCGTTGAGCGGGCTCAGCGGGTTCCTGAACGTTGGTGGATCTGCAATAATCTGAGACAAATGCCTTCCGAAGCTGGATCACATGGCCGAATCTTTACGCGAAGCGGACGCGAGAGTGCCGGCCAGCCGCTTGGCAGGCTTGGAAGCGAGGCTCGATCATGAGTTGGACGCAATGGGCGCCCATAGCTCAAGTTCTAGGGACAGTGAGTGCCATGCTCACCTTTGTGGCTATCGTGACCGGCGGCATCTTTGCTTTGAACCGTTACCGCCGCGAGGTGCGGCTTCGGGCTGCGGACCTTTTGCTCAAAATGGAAGAGGAATTCCGCAATATCGTGCCGGTCTGTATGGATGTAGAAGACCTGGAACGGTACGCCACTGAGTTTGCACCGGTCCTGCGGAGAGACCACGACAAGGCGCCCGCCAAAGGCGATCTCGAAATTCTCTTCAAATTGGACCGCTGCCTTCGGTTCTTCTTCCTCTGCACAATCCTCAACGCAGATCTCAAGGTGGAGGAAAACGTCATCGCACGCGCACATTATTACTATCTTTGTGTAATGGCGGAACCGGACACACGCCCTGAGCTCGAAAAGTACATTCAGTCCAATTTCCAGCGTCTGTACCGCTGGATCAATTGCCATCGAAAGTGTATGGACGAATACCGGAAGACCGGCGACTGGGACGAATCGTTCGTAACCGAAGAGTCGCTGTGACCTCAAGTCAAATGCTTCTCATCCAAATCACCAAGCGCCCCGACGGCGCCGGCCTGCTGCGCTGTGTTCGCTCCGATGGCTCCACCACCTGGCAGAAGCAAGAGCGTCACGCTGCGTTCTTTGCGTTGCACGACCTGACGCACTTCGCCGTCGAATCCACGCTTGGTTTCCAACGCGGATTTTTTGGATTGATCACCGAAGGCTGGGACCTCGAAGACACTACCGGCAAGGGAGTTCGCGGGCCGTTGCCCCCGGAGGCGGTGGAAGTGGAGCACATCGTAGGCTTGCTCGACCAAGAACGCGCGAGCGGAACAATTCTGACCGCGGAAGAGTTCAACGAGTACGCAGCAACGCATCCGGCGCTCAGAACGGAGCAACTTGCCCGCGTAAGAGCCCGGCGTGGCGAGCTGTTCTCGCGATGGTTCGCGCTGGCGCCCGGAGAAACGCTCGAGCTTCAGTTTTACGTCACCACTCCAGCCGCGCGTTCACCTGCACCTGCCTAGGCCGAAGTCCGAAGCCGCCGTACGAATTCTGCAATGTTACGATTCCATCGCTCGTCGGCGGGTTCAAGCCGGGCGAGTTCAATCCCTGCACATTGAACGCATTGAACACGTCGAAGTTCATGCGCAGGCGCAGCCGCTCGCCGATGCTGAAGAACTTCAGCAGCGATGCGTCGGTGGTCCAATTGAACGGACCCAGCCGGTATTGCTGACGCCACGGGTGCAGGCCGTTGTCTACCGCCACCTGAACGATGCTTCCATTCGCCAGCCTTAGGTTGACGTTGTTCGTATCCCAAAGCGCCGACCCAAGATCGTTCGGCTGTCCACCCTTGGGCCAAGGAATCACCGGCTTCTGCGCCGGATGATAATCGGCCGGCAGACCGAACACGCCGTTGCGCATCCCATTGGTGTTGCGGCTGTCGATGAATCGCTCCGAGATGTAGCCGTTGAAATACAGGTAGCCGGGGAAGCAGCGTTCATCTTTCGCTGTCTTCGCGGTCGAAGGCGTAGCTCGGCAGTCGAGGATCGGATACTTCGTCCCGTACACTTCGAAATCGCTCATCTCGCCCCACCAGTTCGTCGGCAACGCAAACCAACTGCTGATCAGCGTGCCGGTGCCCGAAAAATTCCAGCCGCCGATCAGGTTGTTCAGCCAGCCCGGCGCGTTGTGCGCCAGCAGCTTTCCTCTGCCTACCGGCAATTCGTAGATCCAGTTCCAGCGCGTGCGATGCTTCGGAATGGCCGTGTCGCGCTGGTAATTCAGCAAGCGGTTCAGTTGTGCCGGATCGGTGGGCACAGTACCCGGAATGAACGCGTCCGGCGTGGTGCCGATGCTGTCACGGAACGAGTTGCCCGCCAGCCGCGTGGAGTTATTCACGGTGTGAAACATCTGGAAACCCAATCCATGGCTGAACCGCCGCTCGAACTCCACAGTGAAAGTCGAAGTGTTGATGATCCCGGTCTTGGTCAGGATACGGATGTCGGTATATGCCACTTGATCGTAGGGGCGTCGCGCTTCGCCCGAAAAAGTCCCAGTCGGAAGCTGAACGCCCGTGGTCACGTACCAGTTGTAATTGGTTTGCTGCGGATTGATGTTGTCCAACTGATCCGCATGCCAACCGTGCCGGCCCGTGTAGCGGATGCGGAACACCATGTTTGTGCGGATCTGTTTCTCCAGCGTCGCGTTCCATTCGTGGATCTTCATGCTCGGCAGATCGCCCATCGCCACCACCGATGCGCCCCGCCCGATCGCCGCCGGGTTGTCCAGGTTGATCATGTTCGGATCGTTCGTGTTCAATCCCGCGATGTACACGGGAGCGTTGCGCAGCAGCCAATTGGGAATGCGATCGGGGCTGTAAGTTGCATTGTTCGGGTTGTACTGGTACGTGGTGCGGAACGGCTGCGAACTGGAGAACTGCGCCAGCAGCGTGCGCATCGCAAGGGGCGAAATGTACAAGCCGTATCCGCCGCGAATCACGAAGCTCGACTTGCCGTGCAACGCCTGGTAAGCCACACCCGCGCGCGGACCGATATCGAACAGGTTCGACGGAAAAATGTTCGTGCTCATGCCGGCCTGTTGCGTCGTCTCAAATTTGACGTCCAACGCCTCGTATTGAGACACAATCTTGGGCGTGGTCGCGCCGATCTTGTAGTAGTAATCCAGCGGCTGCGGCAGCACGATGGCGTGATTCTTGAAGTCGAAGCTGTTGATCAGGTAGCGCTCGTCGGTGAGCGCGGGGTTCAAATCCCAGCGTAAGCCAAGCGTCAGCGTCAGACGGCCGCTGACCTTCCAGTTGTCCTGCGCATACAGCCCCCAATTGCGATCCTTCACGTAGAAGAACCCGCGCTTCAGCCCGACGTTGTAATCCGCGCCGTAGCCCAGATAGAAGTTCGCGGCGTTGTCGCCGGTCTGCGGCACGGCCTGCGGATTGGTGTCCGACCCCAGAGTGCTGCTCTGCAGCGCCGTCGCCAGGCTGTTGAAGTCGCTCCAGCCCGAGATGTTTCCTTGATCGGGAAGCAGCGTCTGGTTTTCGCGGTGATATCGCCAACCGAACTGAATGTTATGCGTCTCGCGAATTTTGGTGAAATTCTGTTCCCAGTTGTCCACCAGGCTGCGCAACTGCCGGCGGTTGTCGCCTTCGATGTAGTTCATGAAGTCGAGATTCTGCAGCGCCGGCCACCCGATCTCGCCGTTCGGATTGGGCAGCTTCAGAAACGTCGACCAGTCCTGCTGTAGCGGCCCGTTCACCGTTTTCGTACTCTGCGCCGTGCGGTTTCCATTGGTTTCCATGAACAGCGTCGGGCTGAACAGGTGTGTCCAACTCAGGGCGCCGGAGATCGCGTCCATCAACAGGTAAGTCTCGTTCGCTTCCATTCCGAACGTGGGCGCGCCGGTGCTGCCGCCGGTTCCTTGGAAGTTGGTGTGCAAAGTGCCGCCATTGGCCTTGATGAAAATCGTGTCGCGCGGTGAGACGTGATGATCCAAGCGAACGCTGGCCGGGTTATTGCTCTGGTTGGGCAACCCGTTGGTCGCCACCACTTGCTTCAGGTTGTTGGTCACCAGCGGATTGATGATGTCGGACGGCTGCGGCGTGATGCTGTAAATGTATTTCGCCAGTGGACTCTCCAGACTCTGCGGCAGTATGTTGCCGGAGAACGGCATGCGCATGGTGACGTGCCGCCCGTTCGCGAGCGTCTGAACCGCCGACGACCGCGGATCGTAGAGCGCGATGAAGCGGCCCTGGCTGTCGTACAGATCGCTGAAGTCGCCAGTGCGCATCGCCGGCGTCGGAACTTTGAAGTCCTTGCTCACGCCCTGGCGCAGCTCCTGCCCTTCGCGCGAGAAAAAGAAAAACGTGCGGTTGTGGCCGTTGTAGAATTTCTTTCCGTTCAGTCCGAAGCTCGGCAGGAAAACCGGCCCGCCGATGGAGCCGCCGAATTCGTTGCGGATCAGCTTGGGAACGTGATACGGCGTGCCGTTGAAATTCACGTCCTGCCGCGCGCGCGCCACGCCGAACGCATTGTTCCGCACGGTCTCGTAAACCGCGGCGTGATACGTGTTCCCGCCGCCCTTGGTGGTGACGATTACCGACGCCGGGCTGCTGTATTTCGCATTCGACGTGCTCGTCTCGATGCGCACTTCGCCCACCGCCTCCAGGCCCGAAAGATTCATCGATCCGCCGAACTCGCGATTGTTGGACGCAGCTCCGTCCTGCACGTAGTTGGTCGAATAAACCATCATGCCGCTGGTGCGGACACCACCGTTCACATCGATCACTTGTTCCACGCCGGGCGTCACGTCGCTGATGAGCGTATTCAAGTCGCGTCCGTTGATGGGCAGTTCCTTAATGCGGCGGGCGTCCAGCGTCGTCCCGTCGGTCGGGTCCGTGGTGGTGACCAGCGGGACGCTCGCCATCACCACAACCGTCTCGGTAACCTGGCCGGCCGAGAGCACCGGCTCGATATCCGCCGTGCGGCCCGTCTCGAGCTGCAGCTCGCCCTCCCAGGCCTTCATTCCAGGCGCTTCGACGTGAATCTTGTATTTGCCGATCTTGATCGGCGGCGTGGCAAAGTAGCCGTCGCCATTGGTTTGGCTGCGATTCACCGTGCCCGATTCCAGGTGCGTGATCGCGATGGCCGCTTTGGGAATGGCACCGCCGCTAGAGTCCTTGACCGTTCCCTGGATGACGCCGCCGCCGGTGATCGACTGTGCAAAACACCAAGCCGGGAGCAAGGCCCCAACGAGCAAACGATTCATGGATCAACCCCAAAAACCAAGTGCAGTATAACATTTGTGGCAGGCGATGTTGCCTTGCAGCCGGCTTCGTGTGAGAAGCAGAACAGGCCGCCGCTTAGTCAGAAAGCTGGAATGTGTCTCGCCACGCTTCCCCCGACATCCTCCTGGACGTGGACCCCTTGAGGACTCCGCTGAATCTGAACGTGGCTATTGCTTCGGAGCCGCGGAGTGCGCTAACCTCGCGGGAGTCTAGCGAATGAATCTCGGCGTGGAATCGAAGTCCCGTCCGGCCAAGAAGGTTGAGAACTCTTGACTGTGCTTATCTCATTTGACGCAGGATCGGATTCCACTTGAGAACGGGAGGTACCATCATGGCACGAGAGAAAGAATGGGGGAGAGCCCTTGCGCGCCAGCTTGCATCAGAGTTGCCGGCGGCAGTGCGGGATCTTCCGGAGTTGCGGCTGACCAGCCGGCAGATCAACCAACTGCGGATCGCTTTTCAGAACCGCTTGATTGAAACCATGGGCGAAGATACCGACGAGACGCCCAGCGCGGTGGCTGCGCGAACCGTGAAGAAGAAAAGCTGAGCGGTCCACCGGCGGATAGATGTTCAACCGCCCGGGCCCAGGAACGATCAGAAAAGGAAAGGCTCGGGCGTTGCCTCGAAAGTGAAGGAGGCTTATGCCTAATGCAACAGAAAAAGCTTGGGCCGTCGCCCTTGCCCGTGACATATCGTCTAACATTGCAGAAGCTGTCCGGAGCGTGCCAGGATTGACGCTGACCGACGCTCAGATCGCCGCTTTGCGGTCGGCTTTCGCGCGCCGTCTGATCCGAAGCATGGGTGAACACTCTGATGAAACGCGACGCCCCGCCGCGCGGCAGGAACGGCCAGAATGATAGGGCCAAGGGCCGGCGGTTGCGATGCGTATCGTCTGGTCAGGTGATCGAATGCCATGAGAGTCTGTCTGGTGGGCGCTCCCACTGCGCATGAATTCGACGACTGCACAATGGGCGAAGCCGAGGCGCTCCGAGTGATTGCGGTACATGCTCCGCTCGGTGTGCTAAGCCTGGCCGCCGTTCTGGAAGCGCGGGGGTTGCGTCCCGAGGTCGTGGATCTAAACCGATTGTATTACGACTTCCGGCGCAAGAATGAGCGGAACGAGTGCGATTTCAGCCACTTTGCCGCGTCTTACTTTCGCGAGCGTCAATTTGACTTCGTTGGCTTCAGCAGCGTTTGCAGCAGCTATCCAGTCACGCTGCGCATTGCCTGCGAGGTAAAGCGCCAACGGCCCGATTCCGTTGTCGCTTTCGGCGGTCCGCAAGCTTCCGCGGTGGATGTCGCCACGCTAGAGGCGTATACCCCTATCGATCTCGTAGTGCGCGGCGAGGCAGAGGAAACGCTTCCCCGGCTTTTGGAGGTGCTGGCTCAGGGCCGCCTGCCGGACGACATCCCCGGTATTACTTTCCGCCGCCACGGGAAGATTGTACGGAATCCCGACGCCGGAGGCGTCACCGATCTCGATACTCTTCCGTTTCCCGCCTTTCATCTGCTGCCGGACATGGAAACGTGCCGCCCTATGCCGCTGGAGCTGGGCCGCGGCTGCCCTTTCTCGTGCACGTTTTGCTCCACCAACGATTTCTTCCGCCGGCGTTTCCGTCTCAAGAGCCCAGCACGGATGCTTGAGGAAATGCGCAGAGTCAAAGCTACCTACGGAATCGATACTTTCGAGCTCGTGCATGACATGTTCACCGTGGACCGCAAGCGCGTGGTCGCCTTTTGTGAGGCGTTGCTGGCGTCTCCCGACAAATTTTACTGGGGTTGCAGTGCGCGTACCGACTGCATTGACGAAGAGCTGATCGAGCTGATGGCGAATGCAGGCTGTCGCGGGATTTTCTTCGGCATCGAGACCGGCTCAGCACGCATGCAGAAAATCATTGACAAGGGTTTGAACCTTGCGGACTCCGCGGCGTGCATCCGTGCTTGCGACAAGTCCAAGATCAAAACCGCCGTGTCACTGATTCTCGGCTTCCCCGAGGAAACCAAAGATGACCTTCGCTCCACGGTTGGCTTTTTCATGGAGTCGCTACGCTGCGACTATGCCGATCCGCAACTGGTTGTTCTGGCGCCGCTGGCGGGGACGCCCATCCATCATCGACACCGAAAAGACCTGATTCTCAAAGACGCGGATTCGGACATGTCTTATCGCGGCTGGGACCAGGGGCCCGAAGAGAAGAAGATGATCGCCGAGTACCCAGACATCTTTCCGAACTTCTATTCTGTTCCAACACCTTTCCTCGACCAGGAGCTTCTCAAAGAGCTTCGCGATTTTTTGCTGAACGGGATTAAGACGGCTCGCCCGCTTCTGCTTGAATTTCAACTTGCTGGCGCCGACATGCTGGTTGTGTTCGAGGAATGGCGCGCCTGGCGGCGAAACGGAGAGTCCAGCCATGCACGCGATGACCTTGCGGCCTATTACGCCGGCGATTCGTTCCCTCGCGATCTGCTTGAATTTGTTGAGACACAATATCTCTCTGAAAGCAAATAGCCGATCGTTGGCCGGGGCGGCCGTTTCGGCCTGTTGCTCGTCCGTCGGCCTCGCAAACGATCTACTTGGTTTATCGTAAATTGAAGGTTGATCCATAAAATCTCCGTAGCCGCAGCCTTGGCCACCTTCCTCGCCACCTGCTGTTTCGCCGAAAAGCTGGCAGTAAGCCTGGCGCCCGAAACGCTGGTGAAGGCTCGACTCGAAAGTGGCGCCGTCGCGTCCCGGCAGCGTCAAACCGCAATCCGGGATCTGTTCAGCGATGCAGGGTGCTCGGTTGAAGAACAGCGCATCGACAAGAATTCCGGCAACGTAATCTGCACGCTGCCGGGCCAAACCGACTCAACCATCGTAGCAGGCGGCCATTTCGACTTCGTAGATCGTGGAGCGGGAATCGTCGACGATTGGAGCGGCACATCGCTCTTACCGTCGCTCTATCAAGCGCTAAAAAGCCTGCCCCGCCGGCACACGTACGTCTTCGTGGCCTTCGCGGCCGAGGAGCGCGGGCTGGTCGGTTCCTCACGGTACGTCAAGAACTTGACGAGTGAGCAGAAGTCGCTCATACGCGCATTTGTAAACCTCGAGTGTCTCGGTTTGAGTCCGGCGAAAGTCTGGCTGCACCGCTCCACGCCGGTTTTAGTGGGACGGCTGAACGAGGTTGCAACCGCGATCCAGTTTCGTCTGCAAGGGGTGGATGTCGACCAGGTGGGCGATGATGACACGCACCCGTTCCTCTCGGCCCATATCCCCGTTATCTCAATCCACTCCCTCACACAGGAAACGCTTCCCATCCTCCACAGTTCGCGCGATCGAGCGGACGCGATCCACTTCGACGATTACTACGCGGCCTACAAGCTGGCAGCGTATTTTCTCGCGTACCTGGACGTGAAGACGGAGTAGGACAGGACCATGCCCTGCTAAGCCAGCGCCGCCTTGTACAAAGCCACCAGCTTCCCCCAAGCCCGCTCCGCATCCGCCTTGCTATAAATCGGCGCGCCATTCTGCATCGGCATGTCCGGCACGCACCAGCCGTGCAGCGCTCCCGCGTACACTTCGATCTCGGCCGGAACTTTTGCCGCCGCGAAAGCTTCCTTCAACTTGTCCTTCGCATCCGGCTGGCGCGCGTCGTCGTTGGACGCCACACCGAAATACATGCGAGCTTTTATCTTCGGCGCCAGCAAATGCGGACTGTCGGGTTTGTCGGTCACCAGGCCTCCGCCGTGGAACGATGCGCCCGCGCCAATGCGATCGGGCAACTGCGCGGCCGTCTTCACAACCAGCGGCCCGCCCATGCAATATCCTTGTGTCCCGATCTTCTTCGACTTGTTCACTTCCTTCTGCGCATCCAGGAAACCGACGTAAGCGACGGCATCCTTCTCCGCGTTGCCCGGCGCGTTGACCGACGCCATCAGCGGCCGCAGCTTCGCCATGTCCGTCGGATTCTGGAAACTGAAATTGGACGCATCCGAGAAAGGAGCCTTGGCCACGCGATAAAACGGATTCGGCACCAGCACGGAATATCCCTCAGCCGCAATGCGCTTGCCGATGTCGCGCATCGCCGGCCGCAATCCGAATGCATCCGGCCAGATCAGCACGCCCGGATGCGAGCCGGTCTTGGGATGAATGAACGCAGCGTCGCAAGTTCCATCCGGAGTCTTGATCTCGACATCGGTTTCAACGACGTCAACCGCCGCCGCGCCCGGCGATGCCGTAGCGGCAAGTCCCGCAGCCACCGAGAGAGCTACAAAATCGCGCCGCGCAAGTGGGTTCTTCTGGTCTTCAGTCATGTTTGCCTCCCCAAAAGAGTGTACCGAAAACCGACCCTGGGCATGTGGGGCGGACGCCCTCGTCCGCAGCCGACCCCCTGGTCGGCCTCGTCGTTGCGCGACCAGCCGGACGAGGGCGTCCGGCGCGGACCAGGGGGTCCGCCCCACAGCGTCTTCCACCGAGCGTTTGCTTCGCCCGCCGCTCCGCTATACTGATCTTTCTCCGTGCGGTTCCTCTTCATAGCTCTGCTCGCCCTCCCCGCCTTCCCCCAGGCGATCCCTCAACCCGGCGACTGGCCCATCGTCGGCCGCGATCCCGGCGGAATCCGCTATTCCCCGCTCGACCAGATCAACGCCAAAAACGTCGCCACGCTCCAGCGCGCCTGGATTTATCACACCGGCGAGCGCGGCCGCGCATTCGAAACCATCCCCATCGTCGTCGGCAACGTGCTGTATTTTTCTACGCAGAATCAGAAGATCGTCGCCCTCAATCCGGAAAGCGGCCAGGAGCTTTGGAAATACGATCCGAAATCGAACGGCCGCGAGCAGCGCGGCGTGTCCTATTGGCCGGGCGACAAGCAAACACCGCCCCGCATACTCTTCGGCACCGGCGACGGGCGACTCATCGCGCTCGACGCCAAGACCGGTGTTCCCGTTCAGAGCTTCGGCGACAACGGTGTTGTCAATCTGAAAGCCGGCATCACCGACAAGTTCCCCAAAGCCGCATACGCCGTCACCTCGCCGCCCGCCATCTATCGCGACGTGGTGATTGTCGGACCCGCCACGCAGGAAGGTCCCTCTCTCGGCCCGAGCGGCGACCCGCGCGGCTACGATGTCCGAACCGGCAAGCTGCTGTGGCGCTTTCACACCGTTCCGCAACCCGGCGAGCCGGGCAACGAAACCTGGGGTCCCGACGGCTGGAAGGATCGCTCCGGTCCAAGCCAGTGGGGATTCTCGACGGTCGATACCGAGCGCGGCCTGGTGTTTCTGCCGGTCGGCAATGCGGCGGATAGTTTCTACGGCGCGGATCGCAAAGGAACGAATCTCTATGCGAACTCCGTGGTCGCGCTCGACGCCCTCACCGGCAAGCTGCGCTGGTATTACCAACTGGTCCATCACGACCTGTTCGATTACGACGTCGCCGCGGCGCCCGCGCTGGTGGAAGTGAAACGCGATGGCAAAACCATTCCGGCAGTCGCGCAGATCACCAAAATGGGGCTGCTGTTCATTCTCGATCGCATGACCGGCAAGCCGGTCTTCGGCGTGGAGGAGCGCGCCGTGCCGAAGAGCGACATGCCCGGCGAGGAGTCCTGGCCCACGCAGCCGTTCCCCATCAAGCCGCCTCCGCTCGCGCGCATGAGCATCACGCAGGACGATATCACCAGGCGCACGCCGGAAGCGCATCGATTCTGCAACGAATGGTTCAGCCGCCTGCGACATCAAGGCCCTTACACGCCGTACGGTTCCACGCCGTCTCTGTTGATGCCGGGAACCATGGGCGGTGGAAATTGGGGCGGCGTCTCGTTCGATCCCAAACTCGGCTACATTTTTGTCAACACCAGCAGCCTCGGCGGAACCGGCCACATGGTCGAAGCGGCGCCCGGCGCGCCCATGCCCTATCGCAACGACGGCGGATACACGCGTTTCATCGACGAAGATGGATTTCCGTGCCAGCAGCCGCCCTGGGGCGAATTGACCGCTGTGAATGCCAACGGCGACATCGCGTGGCGAGTGCCGCTGGGCAGTTACGACGCAATGGAAGCCCAAGGTTTGAAGAACGCGGGTGCGGCGAACATGGGCGGTTCCATCGCCACAGCCGGCGGACTGGTATTCATCGCCGCCACCACGGATTCCAAATTTCGCGCCTTCGATTCGCGCACCGGCAAAGAACTCTGGGTCACGCACCTGGACGCGACCGGCGACACCGTCCCGATCACATATCAGGGACGCCACGGCAAGCAATACGTGGTGATCGCCGCCGGCGGCACGAACCGTTTCCGCATGCTGGCGAAGACGGCCGACGAATCCGCCGACGCCCTGATCGCGTTCGCGCTGCCGGAAGCCGGCGCACAGACGCGCGTGGAGCGGGCGCATTTAAGCGAGCAAGAGCTGAAAGCCCCCGGCCCACCGTTGCAGGATGGCGCAGGCAAAGAACTGGTAGTCCGAATGTGCACCAGTTGCCACGGAACGGCAGTCTTCTCGAAGCTCCGCATGAGCCGCGCAGCGTGGGAAGACGAAGTGGCGGCCATGATGGAAAAAGGCGCAGTCGCCACGACGGAGGAAATCCGCGCCGTAGTGGATTACCTGACGAAAAACTTCGGCCCGGCTAGCCCCAGATAGACCGCTAGCGTCAAACAAAGAGCGCTCCCCAGCCAACGAGAATCGCGCAACGCCGCTCTTCAACATCAGTCGAGCGCAGCAGCGTTGATTTCGATCACGTGGCGGTCGGGATCGAGAATGTAGATCTGCGGAAAACCAGCCGTTGCGTGCGGGCGGACGACCATCCGCAGCATGTCGCTCGCGTCCGCATCTTCGCTGTAGCCGTGCGAGCGGAGGAAATCGAGCGTCTCATGGAAACTGGGGACCCGCACGGCAAAGTGAACGTCGCGCGTGTCGATACCTTTGGCTCCGCGGAAGGTTGCATCGCTGTGGACAATCAGGTGCAACTGTTGTCTCTCGCCGACGCCGAACCAGGCGCCGGGAAATGGAAAAGCGGGCCGCGCGATCTCGTGAAGCGAGAGGATCTCGCGATAGAATTGTCTGGACCGTTCCAGGTTGCTGACCGTCAAGCTGACGTGGTGGATGGTCTGTATTTCCATCTAGCACCACTGTGCTTCAAACTGCTGGCGAGTCCGTTGCGCAGGCACTCTTGCCTGCCGGGTCGAGACTCGTCTCGACCCTCGTCTTCGCGCGTCCACCATGCGCCGGCACGAGTGCCGGCGCGGCAGACTGAGAGTCTGCGCCACCACTGCTTTGATGAATCTCATGACACAGCAGCGCTAGAACGTCACGCGCGCACCGAACTGGATATTCCTGGCAGGCTGCGAGCTGGTGATCGTGCCGAAATCCGTATCGCTCGTGGTTACATGGGGGTTGTTGAAGTTCGGATGGTTGAAGAGATCGAAGGCATCGGCCTGGAAACGTAGCGCCCAGCGCTCGCGGATCTTGAAAACCTTGCGCAGCGAAATGTCCCACACCTGCCAGCCCGGACCTTCGATGATTCCCACTCCTGCGTTCCCCAGCGCGGCGCCAGGCGCGCTCGCAAACGCGAATGTGTTGAACCACTTGTTCACGCCGCGCTGGTCCGAAGGCAGATCCACCTGTCCGCCGAGATATTCGGCCCGGCGCGTTCCAGGAATCGACGAGCTGCCCACCGGCGTCAGATATTGACCGGTCTGCTCGCGCGTGACTCCGCTCAGTTCCCACCCTCCCAACGGACCGCGCACGAATGCGTGCTTGTCGCGTAGGAGAGGCAGGCGATAAGTGTACGTGGCCACGAAGATATGCCGTCTGTCGAAGTTGGTCGGCCCGTAGTTGAAATGCCGGTCGGCCCACTCGATCGCGTCGCCGGTGGAATTGTAGTTTCCGGGCGTGTCGGCGAGCGCATGCGACCAGGTGTAGTTCAACGTGAAAAGCGAGTTGCCCTTGCGCTTGGTGAGCCGCGCCTGCAGCGCGTTGTAGTTGGAGTTGGAATCGCTGAGGAACATGTTGATATTCGAAAACCCCTTATAGGGCACGATGGCATTGGTCACCGGCCGCGAGGAGCTGGGAATGGCCTGGTTGGCTTCGAGCGCCGCAAACGACGGATTATTGATATTAGGTCGGCGCAGCAAGTGGCGGCCCAGGTTCCCGGCGTAGGATACGTCCAGCAGCATGCCGTGGGGCAGCTCACGTTGAATTCCGAGATTGAAGGTGAAGACTACCGGGATCTTCAGATTCGGGTCGATCGCGCTGATTGTTCCGAGCGGCGCAGCCGCCGGAACGCTTCCTCCTGAAGGATTCGATAAGTTGGCGTTCTGATACTGCACTTGTGCAGACCATGGCGGCAAATTGCCCTGCGAGAAAATCAGGTTGCCTTCGGGCCGGTCGTGAAACGAACCAAAGCCGCCGCGCACAGCGGTCTTGTTGTTTCGGAAGGGCGACCAGGCGAAGCTGAAGCGCGGCATCCACAGGTCGGCGGATGGGTACAGCCCGCGCGGCGCGCCGGTAGGGATGGCGAGCACGGCCGCGCTAGTCGCGCCGGGAATCCGGCCCACCTGATCGGTTGGAACGCCGTCGCCTGCGCGAATAATCCCGTTGTACCGGTTCCCGGAGCCGGCCACGATCAGACCCGCCGGAGTTATTGTGACCGCCTGCGCCGGATCGTAGAGGGACGCCACGAAGTTGGAAATACTGTTGCCCTGCGTATAGGTGGGGATGTAGTGGCTGTAGCGCAGCCCCACTTCGATGCTGAGACGCCCCGTTACTTTCCAGGAGTCCTGCACGTAGCCTTCATACTGCGAGAAGCGGTAGAAGCCGACAGGGTCGCCGTTTGCCTCCGTGTAAGTTTGAAACTGACCGAGGGCCGCGTCTGCCAGGCCGTAGTTGCTGGTGTTGGTGTTGCCGCTGGGATTGAAGGCAACCGACCCGTCATACACCGTTTGGCCGTTCTGATCTTTGCGGTTCCGGACGATGAGGACGCCCGCGGCCATGGTATGCCGGCCGTGGATGTAGGTGAAATTATCGGACGCGGAAATGTCGGTCGTAGGGGCCAGCAGGAAGACCGTTGCCGGCCCATTGAAACTAGCGAAGTTATTGATCGTGACATTTGGGATGCCGTCTCCCCAGGGACCATTGCCGCCGTAGACGCGGGGGAACTGGAAGCCGTATTTGCTCCGCAGCCAGTTCGTGCCCTGCAAGGGCGTGCGCTGGCCGTGCCAGGTGGTGTTGAGCTTGGCTTCATTCAGCATGTGCGTGCTGGCGGTCCAGAGGTAGCTGAGTTGCGGACCGAAGCCCGGGCGATCGCGCAACGTCGGCGTGGTGGGCAGTGCGGAGGAGCCGAAGCTGCCGAACGGGTCGATGGTGTTGTAATTGTCGTGCAGGTAGCGGAAATAGATGGAATGCTTGTCTCCCGGCCGCCAATCCAGCCGCGCGATGTCCTGCCGCCAGTTGAAGGGATTGAACGCCTGGAAGGTGGCGTTGTTCGTTGTTGGGGTGTTGGTGTAGACGCTGGCGTACTTGATCATGGCGGCATACACGTTCATGATGGCGATGCCGTCCGGGGTCATCAAGCCGGCAAGATTCTTGTCGGGAATGGGCGTTTTAGTGCCCGGAAAGAAGATCGTGTTGGTACGATCGGAGAAATCGCCTCGCACTTCGGCCAAGGTCGGCAGCGTCTGCCGTGAAGGATTGGTGAAATGATGAATCCGCTTCCATTCCTGGCCGGCAAAAAAGAAGACCTTGCCTCTAACCAAACGGCCGATGGATAGAGGCCCGCCAATGTTCCAGCCGAAATCGTTGAAGCGTAGCTCCGGCTTCACGGGCGCGAAATAGTCCTTCGCGTCCAGAAAATCGTTGCGGATCACTTCGAATAAGCTGCCGTGATATGCCTGGCCGCCGCCCTTGGTTACTACGTTGATATTGGCCCCGGAATTCCGCCCGTGTTGCGCGGAGAAAGACGACGTTTGCACGCGCACCTGCTGGATGAAATCGACGCCGACATTATTGACCTGGCTGCCGTTGCTGCCGGAGTCCAGGTTCATGCCGCCATCCACGGCCAGATGATTCGTATCGCTGCGATTGCCGTTGATGGACTGGTTGGTGACACTGAGGCTGGTCGTCGTGCCCATCTGATCCAGGCTGGTGACGACGACGCCCGGCATTAGAGTCACCAGTTCCATGTAGTTTCGGCCGTTCAGCGCGAGGTCCTGCACCTGTTCGGAGTCGATGGTGAAGGCGAGCTCGCCGGAGACGGTGTTGACGGTCTCCCCGTGCATGGTGACTGTGACGGTTTCGGTGACCGCGCCGACCTGCAGCTTGAAGTCGGCAGTGATGCTGGCGGCGTCGGCCAGGTCGTAGCCGGTCTGCTCGGCCTTGCGCATTCCCGCCGCCTGGACGTGGACATCGTAAGTGCCCACGGGCAGGCTGGTCACGACGTAGTAACCGGTGTTGTCAGTGACGGCCTTCCAGTTCAGGCGGGTGTCCTGATTGACGATGGTGACCGCGGCGCGCGGAACCACCGCGCCGGAGCTATCGCTAACTGTCCCGGAAATGCGCCCGGTCGCGTTTTGTGCGAAAACAGCTACGGCAAAAAGCAGCGCGGCGCAAGCAGCTCTGAGGATAGATCTCATGCTAGCCTCCCAGGAAATATTGGAAGGAGTATATCACGGATGGGGTGCGCGTGAATTCAACAACTCGGGAAGTCGAGGAACGGGGCGGGCATATCATTCCCGAAACTCGTCACCCAGTATCTTAGAGACTCGCCGTCGCAGATCGGGAACATCCCCTGTCGCGGCGTACCAGAGAATCTGCCAGTCGAGATCAAAATACGCGTGCACGATGCGGTTCCGAACGGCCGCAATCTGATGCCACGGTACCTCCGCATACTTCGTCTTGAGCGCGGGCGAGAGCCGGCTGACCGCCTCGCCGATTACCGATAGATGGTGCAATACCGCTGCTTGAAGGACGTCATCCGCAAGAAATTTAGCTTCGTTCGTGCTCGAGACGATGGCAGCGATCTTTGCTGTCGCCGTGAGGATATCCTTGAGATACGATGATTCATGCCGGGAAGACAACTTGGGCCTCGCTGAGGATCGTCTGGCGCATCCACGGCTTGAGACCCCGCTTCGTCACGAGATCCACTTTACGGCCAATCAAGCCCTCCAGTTCCTCCTCGAGCGAAGAGAACTTCACGATACCGATTCGAACGCCGGGATCGAACTCGACCAGCATGTCGACGTCGCTGTCAGGCCGCATACCGCCGCGCGATGCGGAACCGAAAACAGCAAGCTCTTTAACGCCGTATCGTCGGCACGTGTCGGCGATGCGATCGGCAGGCAGCTCTATGCCGGAAACGAGCGTCATCGTAGTCCTCGCCTACTATATTAGCCGAGGACTACAATCCGAAGAATTCAAGAATCCGAGGAACGCTCCTTCCTCGAATTCCGGCCCCTGTATAATTGCCCCATGTTGCTACAGCGTTTGATGCTTGTTGGTCTGCTCGCCGGCGTGGCGGCAGGCGCGGACACGTTTCTCTTGCAGCCCGCCCGCATTTTCGACGGCGAGGCTATGCACGAGGGTTGGGTGGTGCGCGTGAACGGCGAACGCATCGTGGCTGTTGGTCCGGCGGCGAGCGTCGATGCGGCCGGCGCAAAGGTGCTCGATTTGCCGGGAGCGACTTTGATGCCCGGTCTCGTGGAAGGACACTCGCACATCCTGCTGCATCCCTACAACGAGACGGTGTGGAACGACCAGGTTCTGCACGAAGGGCTGGCGCTGCGCGCGGCGCGGGCGGTGAATCATCTGCGCGCCACGCTGCTGGCCGGCTTCACCACGATTCGCGACCTCGGCACGGAAGGCGCCGGCTATGCCGATGTCGAATTGAAACAGGCCGTGCAACAGGGCATCGTTCCAGGCCCGCGGGTACTTGTCTCGACGCGCGCGATCGTTGCGACGGGCGCCTACGGTCCCAAGGGCTTCGCGCTGGAGTGGCGCGTGCCTCAGGGCGCGGAAGAGGCGGACGGCATCGACAGTCTGATGCGCGTGGTGCGCGATCAGATCGGACACGGAGCGGATTGGGTGAAGCTGTACGGCGATTATCGATGGGGGCCGCTGGCGGGTTCGCATCCGACGTTTTCGCTGGATGAAATGAAGCTCGCCGTAGAGACCGCGAAGAGCGCCGCCGTGCCGGTGTCCGTGCACAGCACCACCGCGGAAGGCATGCGGCGCGCGACCCTCGCCGGAGCCGAAACCATCGAACACGGCGACAGCGGCACTCCGGAAGTTTTCAAACTGATGGCGGAGCATCGCGTGGCGCTGTGTCCGACGCTGGCCGCGGGCGATGCGAACAGCCAATACGCCGGTTGGAAGAAGGGGCAGCAGCCGGATCCGCCCGGAATCGCGCGCAAGCGCGCGAGTTTCAAGGCTGCGCTGGACGCGGGTGTGACCATCCTGAGCGGCAGCGACGTGGGCGTGTTCGCGCATGGCGAGAATGCGCGCGAGATCGAACTGATGGTCGACTACGGAATGCGCACGCTGGACGCGTTGAAGTCGGCGACATCGACGGCCGGGCGCGTGCTGCACATGGACATCGGACAGGTGAAGCCGGGCATGCTGGCGGACCTGATTGCCGTGGAAGGCGATCCGGTGAGAGACATCACGTCGCTGCGGCAGGTCAAGTTTGTGATGAAGGGCGGAACGGTTTATAAGCAGTAGCGTTCACAGCGGCCGCACGACGGTCTTTTGGAACGGGCTGCGGCCGATGATGAACCAGGCGATCGGAAATCCTCCTTCGTGTGCGACGACGAACCCCAAGTCGCGGGCGTCCGGAGGCACTTTGAAAACGCGTGTCGCCATGACGGATTGCTGCGCTTCCAGGCGGATGTTTAGCGGAACCTCGGATGAGTCGGGGACCGGATCGTAGCGATTGCCGCCAGCATCGGTAAGGTAGACCATCAAACCGTTCTCGCGCTGGGCCACGCGCTGGGCTTGGCTGAAGATGCGAAGGGTCACCTCGTAGGAGATCGCTCCAGCCACCGGGGCGTGGTTCGCCTTTTCGACGGCAATGCACCAATCGTCGGCACATTGCTCGTCGCCCACGTTCAGCACGCGCAGCGGCAATAGAGCATGTGACAGAGCGTCGATTCCGGCATAGCCGCCGGCACTGATGGCCCAGACGACGAGGATCTTTTTGGCTCGCGCGCCTTGCCCGCGGATGGCGGCAACCGCGGCGACGATAAGGGTCACGACGGAGGTCAGGAACACGGCGATGAAGAGGAGATCGAAGAGGCTCATAGGTGCTCCATTCTACAAGTACTTTATATTATAGAGTATTCGGTAAAAACAAGTGAAAGGCTGGAGCACCCGTCTCACCCGGCTCTCTTTAGCCAGTCGCGGATCGCCTTCTTGAGCACGGCCTGGTAGCCGAGGCCGGTCTTTTTCGCGATCTCCTTGGCGCGTTCGAGGTCTGCGATCGGGATACGAATGGAAATCGCGCGAGTCGCATTCCGCTTCGCCTGTTCCATGAGCTGTTCCAGGAGTCTTGGATCGGTCTTCGAGAGTTTCAGGCCAGTGGAACGGCTGAGTGCGCCGCCCCGAAGCGCGCGAGCGAACTCGCGCTGCGTCTGGCGACGGCCCTCTCGGGTTGCGTACCATTCAGACTCCTCTGCGTCAGATTTGAAACTAGGGGCGCTAGGCGATTTGCGGGGCATATTTCTTCCTCTCTGTGGCATTCATTTCATAGGCGGTCACGGTGCGAAACAGCTTCCGGCGAATCGTGAACACCACGACGAGGTAAACGTCCAGATGCTGTTGGTGCAGGATATGCACCACGTTGGCGGCATCCCAATCGAAGCCTTCGATCTTATCCACCTACGGCGAGTATATACGGTTACCGTATATACAGCAACCCAGCGTGGCACACAATCACCACTTGTCGATGTGAATCGGATTCGCCGGCGGCTTGCCTTCGCACCAGTAGTGGTCGAAATTCGTGACGCCGGCGAGTTCGGTTAGCGCTTCTTCGTCGATCCACTGCCGGCCGGTTGAAGTCCGGGGCTCCTGCGCGAAGATCGCGAGCGAGGCGTCGCACAGAATTTCAGGCGTGCGCCACTGGGAGCGGTCGGACATGTTCCAGTTGATGGAAGCCTGGCTCTCGATGATGGTGCGAGGCCACAGAGCGTTGGCGGCGATGTTGTCCTTCTGATGCTCGGCGGCGAGGCCGATGGCGAGACGCGCCATGCCTAACTTCGAAATCATATAGGCGACCCTGCCCGGCGACGGCCGGTCGGAGAGGCGCGGGCACATGTTGAGGATGTGGCCCCATTGCTGCTTCACCATGTGAGGAAGAGCGTAGTAGCAGGCGATGTACGCCGCGCGAACGTTGATGCCCATCATCAGGTCGAAACGCTTGGGCGGTGTTTCGAGAATGGGCTGCGCCCAGATTGCGCCGGCGTTGTTCACCAGAATATCGATGCGGCCGAATTCGGCGACGGTGCGGTCGACCATGTTGCGGATGGCGTCTTCATTGCGGACGTCGGTGGGGATCGCGAGTGCGCGGCATCCGAGTGCGCGGATGGCGTCGGCGGTTTCATGGATGCTGCCAGGCAGACGGTCGGTGGAGTGCTCGCTCTTGGCGGCGACCACTACGTCGGCGCCTTCCTGCGCGAGGCGAACGGCGAGAGCTTTGCCGATACCGCGGCTGGCTCCTGTAACGATGGCGACGCTGCCGCGCAGATCGGGATGAAGTACAGGCATAATCCATCCAGGCTAACATTGGGACAGTTACCGTAACTGTCCCGGTAACTGTCCCAAAATGCGCAAGCTGACGCTTTTGCCGTTGGTTGCGGCGACCTACTTCATGGTTTCCGGCGGACCGTATGGCCTGGAAGAATTGGTGAAGGACTCGGGCTACGGGATGGCGCTGGTCATTCTTCTAGTCATACCGTTGGTCTGGAGTCTGCCCACGGGATTGATGGTCGGGGAACTCGCGGCCGCCATTCCCGCCGAGGGCGGCTTCTATGTTTGGGTGCGCCGCGCCATGGGACCTTTTTGGGGATTCCAAGAGGCCTGGCTTTCTCTCGCTTCGAGCGTGTTCGATCTGGCCGCCTACCCGACCCTCTTCGTCCTGACGCTGGGCAAAATCTGGCCGCCTGCGACACAAGGACACAACGGCTTGCTCATCGCAGGCACCGTGATTGCCGGCTGCATGCTCTGGAATTTATTTGGGGCCAGGGCCGTAGGTGACGGATCCATATTGCTGGGCGCTGCCTTGTTGAGCCCATTTGTCGTGATCGTGGCATTCGCACTGTTCCGTCACGACACATTTGCAGGAACCACCGGCGCCAGTCCGCCTGTTCATCAGGGCTTGCTCGCCGGCATTCTGGTGGCGATGTGGAACTACATGGGTTGGGACAACGCCTCGACGGTCGCGAACGAGGTGGAGAACCCGCAAAGAACGTATCCGCGCGTAATGCTGATCGCTCTCGCTGCAATCGTTCTCTCCTACACCATCCCGGTCGCCGCGGTATGGAAGACGCACGTTCAGCCGGGCTATTGGGCGACGGGAAGCTGGTCCGGCATTGCGTCCCTGGTGGGGGGGCCATGGCTGGGGATCGCACTCGTGGTCGCTAACCTGGTGAGTACTTTCGGAATCCTCAATTCGCTGACCATGTCGTACTCGCGTCTCCCGGTCGCGATGGCGGAGGACGGCTGCGCGCCCCAGTTTCTGAAACGCAAATTGTCCAACGGCGCGCCGTGGGCATCCATTGTGGCTTGCGGAATCGCGTGGGGCGCGGCTCTAGGGCTGAGCTTCGACCGGCTGCTGATGCTGGACATTCTGCTCTATGGCGCCAGCTTGATTCTGGAATTTGTCGCCTTGGTGGTGCTGCGCGTGCGCGAGCCGGAGCTCGTGCGACCCTTCACCGTACCGGGCGGACTGGCAGGCGCGATCCTCGCCGGTGTCGGCCCAACAGCACTGCTGGTGGTGGCTCTGATCCGGAATCGCGACGAACAGATGGGCCGCGTGAGCGCGCTGACAGTGGGGCTGATCATCATGGCCGCCGGCGTGCTGTTCTATTACATCGCCGCATGGAGACGGAAATGAATGTGACACAGGCATTCCTGCCTGTGTTGGCTGCAATCCAGATCGTTGCAGCGACGCGCCCAATCGCATATGCGGACCTTGGTTCCGAAGCGCAGCACATTCTGACCCGGCAAAAGTTCGACGCCGGCGACTTCCCACGGCTGATCCGCTCCATCGAACAAGAAACCGCAGCCAGGCTGCGCGACGGTGAACACGATCATCTGATCTTCTTCTTGCTGCAATCGGCGAGGTTCACTCGGCGCCCGCGCATCGAGCCAGCGTTGAGCGCGCGCGAGTTCATCGAGAACCTGCACGCCGCGTCGATTCCCAGCGAAGTCAGAGAACGAATGCAGGATTTCCTGCGAGCGCTCGGCCGGCCACAAACAGACGAACGCCTCACCTGGTTCCGGAAGTCGCTGCCGCCGCCGGAGCGCACTCTGGACCGACTCTCCGCCGAATACGCGCGCGCGATGCGGTTTCTTTACCAAAAGGAATTCGGTACGGCTCAGAACGCCGGCTCGCTCTATCAACAGCGCGGCCATAGCAGCGACACCCGCATCGAATCGAGCTATGCAGTGTGGAACGCTCTAGCGGTGCTGAAAACTTTGAATTCGGCGCTAAGGATCAATCGCGTTTTGATTGCCGGACCGGGCGAGGATTTTGCACCTCGAACGGATTTCACGGACAACTACCCGCCGCAAAGTTATCAGCCCTACGCAGTTGCGGACGCCTTGCTGGCACTCGGATTGGCGGGTCGCGATCGTTTGCGCATCCACTGCGTGGACATCAACGATCGAGTGCTCCAGTTCTTTCACGAGTTCCCCAATCGGCGCGAGCCGCGGCTGACGCTCTTCGAAGAGTGGGACGATCCCGGGTACGTTGAGTATTTTCGCTCGCTGGGCCGCCACATTGGCACGGATTCAAAAACCCGGAGCGGCAAAGCGTTGTTGATCTCGAAAGACGTGGCCGCGCGCGTCTCGGCGGCGAAGCTGAATGTCATCACGGAGCGTTACGATCCGCCGCCTGAATACGACCTCATCGTCGCAACCAACATTTTGGTGTACTTCAACAACACCGAACTGCTACTCGCGCTCAGTAATCTGCAATCGATGCTGAAGGAAGGCGGCGTGCTGATTCACAATGAACTCCGGCCGGAAGTGGAGGAGTTCAGCAAAGCGCTGGGATATCCGCCGCTGCAAGCCCGGACGCTGCGGTTATCGGAGGGAAAGAACAAACCACTGTTCGACAGCTTCGTGATTCATCAAAAGCGCTGACGTGGCACAGGCATTCTTGCTTGTGTCGGCCCGACTCAAAAGACAAAGCGTAGCGAGCCCTGCATTACCCTCGGACCGCGCGTCGACGTCACCTGCCCGAACGTCAGATTGGTCTGCTTACCCGTCGGATCGAATTTGGCGGTCGTATCGAGGCCCGAATACTGCGTGTGATTGAACGCGTTGTAAGCTTCCCAGCGCAACTGGAAGTACTGTTTCTCATTCTTGAGAGGAAACTGTTTCGAGAGCGCCAGATCGAAGTTATTCACGCCCGGATTGCGAATCACTACTTTCCCCGCGTTGCCGAAATCTCCCTTCGCCGGCCGAGCGAAAGCAGCGGGATCGAACCACTGGTAGAACGACGAGGAAACGTCTCTCGCGTTCCCCACCACGTTAATTCGCTGGCCGTCGCCGCCGCCTGTAAGATCGGTGCTATCCGTGGTTGTGAAGCCGACCCCGTTCGGCGTTCCACTTACGAATTGAGTAATGCCGCTCAGTTGCCAGTCGTCGAATACGTGATGGACCACCCGATTCCGAAGCAGGTTGCTGACTTTGGGAGTCATGTAGGTGAAGTTGACCACTACGTTGTGAGTCTGGTCGGAACTGTCCAGCCCATAGCTCCAGGTGCGCAGCGGCCGATAGACCGGGATGCCGGTGTAATCCATGAATTTTGCGTACGTGTACGCAAGGCCGAACTGCAAGCCTCTCGAGAACCGGCGATTCAACGACAGAAACAGCGCGTGGTAGTTAGACGAATAGGCGTTGTTGGTGAGCGTGATGCCATTGTAGCCGGGGAACGGCCGGAAGAAATTGTCGGGCAGCGGCTTGCCGGGCGACGTCGGATCTTGATTCTGCGCCAGGAAGCGGGCTCCGTAAGGAACCGTATTCAGCGCCTGGGTCTGTGGAATATGGCGGCCAAAAGTTCCGACATAGGAGGCATCCAGCAGGGTCGAAAATCCGATGTCCTGCTGGATTCCAAATGACAGGTTGTAGTTGTCCGGCGTCTTGTTCTGCCGGTTGTACGCGTTGGTGTTGCTGGGCCCCAATACGCCGACACTTTGAAGAAACGTGTTCATGTTCCCGTAAAAGGTGATGGGCGTGAATATCGCGGGCGGATTTTCGGTGGTCTGGCTCCACTTGGTGAGGCGCATGTTATAGAGAACAGCCGCGCCGGCTCGGATCGCCGTCTTGCCTTTACCAAACGGATCGTAAGCAAACCCAAAGCGCGGACCATACAGGAGCGGCTGCTGATCCACGAAGCCCCGAGGATACGCGCTGTCTCCCGACAGAACGCCGCCGGGCGCCGGATTTCCAACGCCGGGAACAAAGAGCCCGATATAGGCGGCGGGAAGAGTTGCGCCAGTGACGGGATTCTTTGCCACCCTCGCGCTGCCGGATCCGGTAGGTTGGAACAGCGGCGGTACCTGGCTGGCGGCATATCGATCCAGCGCAAGCACGGACTGCTGTCCGTCATAGCGCGGATACATCTGGTTGTACCAACTGAAGCGGATCCCGTAATCCAGCGTCAGCTTGCGATTGACTCGCCAGGTGTCCTGGATGAACCATTCCACGATGCTCTCGCGCTCGTTGGCGCCGAATCGCGCGTTGGACTCGGTGTACGAATCGAAGATCCCCAGCGCCGCATTCGCGAATGCGTAGTTGGTGTCGAACGGATTGTTGGCGTCTCTCTGGAAATTAAACGTTCCGCTAAAAATGCTTCGCTCGCCTTCGTATTCCCGCAAGCGCTGCGCATCCATGCCCAGTTTGAAGGTGTGGCTGCCGTGCGTTATGGTGACGTTATCGTTGAAACTGAATGTGAAATCCGTTCCGCCAGTGAGAAATCGGTCGTCGAAGGTCACGTCCGGCGGATTCGTGATTGCCGATCCGAAGGAAAAGCGCGGAATAATTCCCTGCGGATTGGATTGCGGGTACCACTGGCCGAGATTGAACCCGATCTTGGAGCGAAGCACCTTGTCCAGTTGGCCCGGCTCCGGGTGCCAAGCCTCGTGATTGTGCCGGATTCCCGAAGTCACTTCCATCACGATGCTGGGTGAGAAGATGTGCGTCCAGCCGACACTGAGCCCCGACTCGGTAAAGCAATAGCATTGCGCGAAAAATCCAGTTGGCTTGGCGGCGGCCGCCACCGCAAAACCATTCTGCTCCGCGAGCCAGGTCTTACCGCGCACGAAGAATCGATCCTTGTCGTTGGGAACTACATCGAACTTGAAAAGCTGGCTTCGCTTGGGATCGTTGAGGACTTCCTGAATCTGATAGTTGTAGTTGCCGCCCGTTATTGCGGGATTGATGAAGTTCGGAAGCGGGAGAGTGTTCAGCAGCGCCAGGCCATTGGGATTCAGGCTGCTTTGCAGAACCTTGTTGCCGGAAATCGCCGCACCAGTGGCGGGGTCCTTAAGCTGAACCGTGGTTTGTGTAAAGTCGCCCTTGCGCTCCAGTTCCGTTGGCATGGTGTATTTCGTCAGCGCACCGGGAACCTTGATGGACCAATTCTCCAGGTTGTAAAAGCCGAACAGCAGATTCTTGCCCCGATTGAATTTGCCCGGAATGTAGATTGGGCCGCCAATGGTCGCGCCAAGAGTGTTGTATCGGTACTTGGGCCGCGGGACGCCGTTCGGAAAGCTCGAGGAAACCGACCGGTTGTTGAAAAAGTCGTTGGCGTTGAGGGCTTCGTTGCGCGCGTACCAGTAGCCGGAGCCGTGAAACTCCCTGCCGCCGGATTTGGTGACGACTTCCACCACAGCGCCGCCGTTGCTGGTGTATTCGGCCTGGTAGCTGTTCAGAAGAACTTTGACCTCGCCGATGGCATCCAGCGTGGTGACGCTCGAAAATGTGGAGGGCGTGCCCATGTCGTTGCTGACCACTCCGTCCACCGCCAGGACGTTGGTGCTGTTGAAGGCGCCGCCGATGTTGGGCGTGCTGGTACCGAAGCTACCGCCCACGGAATCCTGATCGCTCTGATACTGGACTCCCGGAATGGTTCTCAGGAGCGAGACCACTTCACGCCCACGAGCGGTAAGGGTCTCGAGCTGGTTGGGCGTGAGCGCGGCCGAGTGTTCCACGCTGTCGGTCTGCACCATCGCGCCCTTGGCCTCGACAGTTACCGTTTCCGAGACGGCACCAATCTGGAGCTGGATATCGCCGGTGGCAACGTGCTCGTTTGCGCTTACCACCACGCCCGTGCGCTGGAACGTCTTGAACCCGCCCTGTTCCACTTTGAGGGAGTACGTTCCGGGCTGCACCGCGACGAAGTTAAAGGTGCCCACTTCATTCGTGGTTGCGCTTCGGATGTCCCGGGTAGTCTCGCTGATCAAAGTCACTTTTGCGCCAACCACGACTTGACCGGAAGGATCGGTGACGTTGCCGACGACGTTGCCGGTAACGGTCATCTGCGCCAAGGCCTGGCCGGCAAATAGCAATGCGGCAGCGAGGCCAAATACTGAGCTGCGATTCAAAAACTTCGGCATGGAAGCCCCCCCATTTCCTTGTTAGCGTATTATGGCCTGCCGGGCGTCCGGTGTCAAGTTCCTATTTCACCGATTCCCTTATCTGCATCGCTAACTATATCGATACAGTAGCCGGATGTAAGGGCTTTCGCAAGCCGGTCCCTGTTCCGATAATGAAATAGAGGACTCCTACGCGCGCACCAGCGCCGTGAGCTCCTTGACGATGCTCGACAGGAAGGCTTTGGCGTCGCCGAATAGCATGATCGTGTTGGGCATGTAGTAAAGCTCGTTGTCGATCCCCGCGAAACCCGGATTCATGCTGCGCTTAATCACCATCACCGTGCGCGCCTTGTAGGCTTGGATGATCGGCATTCCGGCGATGGGACTATGCGGATCGGTCTCGGCGCCCGGGTTCACCACGTCGTTCGCGCCAATGATTAGCGCGACATCCGCCATGGCTATCTCGGGATTGATGTCGTCCATTTCGCGCAGCTTATCATAAGGAACGTCCGCCTCCGCGAGCAGCACATTCATATGGCCGGGCATGCGTCCGGCCACCGGATGGATGGCAAACTCGACATTGACGCCGCGCTTGGTAAGCATCTCGAACATTTCCTTCAATTTGTGCTGCGCCTGTGCGACCGCCATACCGTAACCGGGAATCACCACCACGGTGCGCGCCGAATCCAGAATCTGCGCGGCCTCTTCCGCACTGGCCGAACGAACCGGCCGCTCGCCAGCCTTGGCCGCAGTGGTCTGTAATTGTCCGAATGCGCCAAACAGCACATTGCTGAAGGAGCGGTTCATGGCGCGGCACATGATAATCGCGAGAATAAAGCCCGACGATCCATCCAACGCGCCGGCCACGATCAACAGCTTGTTGTTCAGCACGAATCCCATGGCGCTGGCCGAAAGGCCCGCGTAGGAGTTGAGCAGCGCGATTACCGTGGGCATGTCGGCGCCGCCGATGGGAACGATCAGCAGCACGCCGAAAGTGAGCGCGAGCACGGTGAAAATCGGAAACAAGTAGGTCTGTTCCGGCGCGACGATGAGCGCCAGACCGATCCCGGCCGCCGCCGCGAAGATCCCCAGATTGACGAAATTCTGGCCCTTGTATGTGATGGGCCTCTGCGGCAGAACTTCCTGGAGTTTTCCGAACGCCATTAGACTGGCGGTGAAGGTCAGAAAGCCGAGCAGGGTCTCGACGATCAGGGCCGTCATCTCGACCGAGGTCATGCGCGGACCGGACTGCATCTGCTTGTAATACTCGGCCGTTCCGATCAGCGCCGATGCCAGCGCGCCGCACGCGTGCGAAAACGCGGTTCGCTGTGGAACCGCGGTCATCGGCATGTAGTAGGCGATAGGAATGCCGATGGCTGTGCCCAGGAAGAAAGCTACGAAGATCCACTGGTAATTGCCGCCGAACCTGAGCAGCGTGCCGACCACCGCGAGCAGCATGCCGATCTCGCCGACAATCACTCCGCGCCGCGCCGTCGCCGGAGAATTCATCCACTTGATGGCCAGGATGAATCCCATGGCCGCGAGCATGTAGATGATGGGAAGAATGGTTCCGTTCAAGAGCGTATCGTTGTTCATTTCTTCGCCGGCTCCCGTTTCTTGAACATCTTGAGCATGCGATCGGTGATCAGGTATCCGCTCACCACGTTGAGCGTGGCCAGGAACACGGCCAAGAAGCCCAGGATAAGCGAAAGCGTGCTGGCGCCCTTCGCTCCCGTAATCATGATCGCGCCGACCACCGCGATCGCCGAAATCGCGTTGGTCAACGACATCAACGGCGTGTGCAAAAGCGGAGACACGCCGCGAATCAACTGGAAGCCCAAGAAGGCCGCCAGCATAAAGACCCAAAGGCCAAATTCGTATTCGCCCATTTCCTTACCTTCCTCCACCTACCGGGGCCAAGCCCAGCACTTCGTTCACGCGCGGGTGAACCACTTCGCCCGCGTCCGTCACCAGAGTCTCGCGGACGATCTCGTCCTCGCGATTCACGTTCAACGTGCCATCCTTCGCCAGCATCAGCTTGAGGAACGAGGTGACGTTCGACGCGTACATCTGGCTGGCGTGGAACGGCGCATCCGAGGGGATGTTGACGGGGCCGAGAATGCGGACGCCCCCGTGCACCACGGTTTCGCCGGCCCGCGTAAGCTCGCAGTTGCCGCCGCGCTCGGCCGCGATATCGACAATCACGGATCCCGGCGCGAGCGCTCCAGCCATTTCAGCCGTGATCAGGATGGGAGCTTTCTTTCCGGGCACTGCCGCGGTTGTGATCAGCACGTCCTGTTCACGAATCACTTCCGTGAGCAATTCGCGCTGCTTGCGATAAAACTCTTCGCCCATCGCCTTGGCGTATCCGCCCTTGTCCTCGGACGCGCCGGTTTCGAGATCCAGAACCACGAACTTCGCGCCCAGGCTCTCGATCTGTTCCTTCACGGCGCTGCGCACGTCGTAGGCGGAGACCACGGCGCCCAAGCGGCGCGCCGTGGCGATCGCCTGGAGTCCGGCGACACCGGCGCCCAGGATCAGCACGCGCGCCGGAGTGACGGTGCCCGCGGCGGTCATCAGCATCGGGAATATTTTCGGAAGCCTTGTAGCGGCCAATAACACGGCGCGGTATCCGGCAATGGTCGCCATGGAAGAAAGTGCGTCCATGCTCTGCGCGCGCGTGATGCGCGGGATCAGCTCCATGGCGAAGTACGACACGCCGGTGCGCGCGAGATCGCTCATCTCCTGAACGGCCGTGAGCGGTTCGCCGAATCCAATCAGCATCTGGCCCTTCCGCAGCGACGCGAGATCCGCGCGGCCGGCTTCGGGATTCGCTCCCAACGTGCGAACCTGCGCGACGATATCCGCCTGGAACACTTCGGAACGGCTGCCGATCTTGGCGCCACGCGCGACGTACTGCTCGTCCGGAAATCCAGCCTCAGCGCCGGCCGACTGCTCGATGATCACGCCGGCTCCGAGCTTCGCGAACGCGTCGCAGGCGCGAGGCACCAGCGCCACACGGCGCTCACCGGGGAATGTTTCCCGCGGTACTCCTATGGTCACAGCCACGAACGAACCTCCAGCATGGAAATTGCGGGAATGAAATCCCTGTAAGAGATCATACCGTAATGCGAAAGCAAGCTAGTTAGCACTTCGGGTGCCAGGCAAGTTGGCCATGTTTGCAAGGGCTTACGAGAAGGGGTGCGTGAAATGGCGCAGGCGTGGCCCGGGCGCTAGGTGGGATCGCGCGTGGAGCGGAAGTTGGTACCTGTCGCTGAGCTGGGTGACGCATCTGGGCTGTTTTTGTGCAAACTTTTTTCGCGCCGGCCGGAAACGGAAAAACGAAGACAAGGCGGCGGGGGCGCGGGGAACACCGGGACGACGCGTTGGGTTCGTTTTGTCCCTGGGCCGTTTCGGAGAAATGGCCGCGTATATTTCAGAGTAGTGCGGCGTTTGTGCGCCGCAACTGATGATGATGTGGTGTACACCCCATATGCTATTGAATGTTAAGTAGTTACAGTTCAAGGTCGGCATTTCATGACGCTAGAACGCTGGTCTACCGTCATGCGAGGAGTTTCTTGGACCCCGTCGATCAGAAGCGTTCATGTTGCATCTGCGTATCACGTGTGGTGTTCACTCCGTATGTTATTGATCTATAACTGGTTATTCGTTCAAAATTGCCTCGGGAGGCGATAGAATCGTGGGTTAAGCGCCACCCGGTCGGGAGGCGCTTTGACGCCGGGACCTGACGCCCGTAGCAGTCCTCTCTACGACGATCATAACCTGCCGAGGGGGCGTCGAGAGGCACATTGGCTGTAAATAGCTGAGTGCATGGGTGAGATTTTCTTCAACTTTGGTGACCGGCAACGGAGCGGTTGACGTGTCCCTCCGAGGCCCGGCAACTTGCGGCTGACGCCCAACGTCCATCGGCGTGGCTCGCTCTAGCAAATCGTAGAGACCATCACTTGAGATAGATTGCTGTGATCCTGCGGGCAATGTTTGTGACGCCTAGCTTGCTTGCTGGACAAGTTGATGCACCAGGCCCTGGCTGCGAACATCTCTCTATCAAGCCCCGAGCAATCTCCTATTGCTTAATATCGGTCACGGCCTTCTTCGTCAGATATGCGCCTTGGCCGAGTCCGAAGGTCGCCAGCAATGTGCTGTCTACGTCGGGAAGAGTCACCGCGACCCGGAGTTGTATGGCCGCCAAGAATTGATAGATCTGCACCAAGTAGACGGTGAACGCCAGAGCAGTGATTACAATCATTTGAAAATCGCCCAAATCAAAGTTGCCGCTGTCATCCTTCAGCAGATCTGAAGGGAAACTTGGCGCGGCTGCCGCTGTTTTTGTCGGCACGACAACACCCGCCGGAGCAATTGCCGCTGCCGCTGAGGCGGCCGCCGCTTTTGATTGTGTAATACCCTTCGACACTGCGAACGTTAAAGCGCTCAGACCGGAAATTTCAGCCAGATGCGCCGGAATGTTCACATTCCCAATGAAGGCGCCGCCGCCGTACCATGCTCGAAAGAAGACAGCGGCGATGTAGGACGTGATGAGCACGCCGAACCAGAGGGAAATCTGACATTTCGAATTGCTATAGCGGTTGTCCTGCCCTATGAAAAGGACTCGACGCAGATTCTTCCATGACAAAATGAAGGTCAACGCCAAGAGAACAGCGGCAGCGGCGAGCATAACTCCGATCCGCTGAATTGGGTCCGTGGGTGCGACCTGCGGTGCAATGTCAATGAGGACCATTTTCGAGCCTGACATTCTAACGGTAACCTTTGCTTTATCTCCCTTGTTCCAGTCCTTAAGGGAATCTTTCAGCGCCTGGTCTTCGACGGACATGATGAATAAGCCGTTTGCATCGCGCGCGGCGACCTGCGTGTGGTCCGCGCTTATGCTTTCAAGGGTTCCCTCCCGCGGAGACTGTGCTCGCGCAGGAATCCCCCCGAGAAGCGCGGTAGCTGTAAAAAGACATACGTAACGTACGCTTGTCATGACAAATCTCCTAACGTTCTCTCGATTCTGCCGCATGATTGACCGCCTCTGTTGACTTGCAGTCAAAAACAAATTCCGATCGAATTCTTGTGAAGTGACTCCCGGACGGACTTTCACGAGTGGATTTCGGCCCATTTTGGCAACGCCCATTGCGGTGCCCTCGCTTTACCTTGCGAACAGTGAGTCGAAATCGTAACTGACGCCGATCTGGGCGCGCCAGGTCGGTTTGGCAATCAACTCGGTTCGATTGGAGTAACTTACGGCGATGGGAAACCGCACGCTCGATGTGCCCGGCCCTAAGACGAGCCTGAGCTGGCCGATGTGCAGGTTGCCTTTCTCCGCGAATACCTGAGTAGCCGTAGCGGGCAAACCCGTGAAAGTAACTCCGGGCAAGGGCATACCAGGCGTAACATTGAGAATGGCCGGGCTGTTCTGATACTGGAAATAGTACGTCGCGCTGACTGCGGCCGCGCCGAAGACCGGCAGAGTCCCGAGGTCCTTTTGAGCCTGGGCTCCAAATTGAGCGTCGCGCAGCCGACCCACGTTCGCAACCTTCGGGCGGGTATCGAAGATCGTGAAAGCCCCGTTCGCAGTGAGCGACCATTTGTTCCCCAGTCCCCTGTCGAAAATCACACGGAATGTGGAAGTGGGATCCTGACCCACTGGGCGGTTGTTGTTGTACTCGAACGTAAGAACCGGCTTCTCGGCGATGGCAGACACGAGCTCGTCTTCAGCCAGCAGATATGCTTGCCGGTCGTGCAGAAAACTTACAATGGCATCGACCAGTCCTGGAGTGTTTTGAACCAGTTTTATAAACTGATCGGCCCATTTGTTGAACTTCTCATTGAGGTCTCCCTCCGGTCGCTGAAATTCTTCAAACGCAATGGTGTACGCGTCGCCATACGTCTTCGGATCGAGCTTGATGCTGTTAACGAAGGCTTGGAAAGACTTAAGAAGCTGCGCGCCCGCAGCCTTCACCGCGTCAGCGTTCGGACCCTGGTTGCCTGAATTGTCTTTTGTGTCGGCAGATGCTTGTAGCAGAGTCATCCATTTCTTTCCGAAAGCATTGGATGTCACATCATCACGAGTGTTCAAGATAATATAACGGCCCGTCCACGCGGAGATCTGGTGCCGGTTGGCCGTGAAGGTCACTGGCTGCGCTGTGCCTGTTTGCGTCCCGCTCGGCATGGCTGTGACGTTTTCCGCGTTCGTGCCCGTGTCGAATGATATTCCGTACGATACTCTCCTCAGAAAATTCAGCCCTCCGCGGCTAAGACATCCCAGTTGCTGAGTTGCTGTAGATCCTGGCGCCTTTCCGGAAGGACAGTATGCGATCAGGCTTTGTCTTGCCAGGGCTGCGGCAAATCCCTCAAGACTGCCGGAAACGGTCACAATTCCCTTGTTGACCGATTCCGTCAAGGCTCCATACTCAGCGGCGACGGAGATCGCGCGAGCAGTAACTCCCTTGGACACCAGATTGGTGGTTCCACCGGTTCCGGAGCTGGAACCGGCCTGCTTATCCGTTCTGCGAGCCTCCAGGTCCTTGAAGAATTTCAAAAATGCCCGGCGCTGGGCCTCGCCATCGGACGCGAGCGACTGCAACAAAACTTCGGCATAGCAAGTGGCATTTTGCTCATACCGCAGCGTCTCGCTAATTCGCGTCGGCCTTCGGTCCGTGTCGCTCGTCCGAATCAGATCGAGGAGTTTCTTGCAGGCGTCCAGATCAGCGGCCGGCTGGCTCTGCGCGATCGCCATACTCTGCAGGCCCACAATGCCGAAAACGGCAAGGGTCATGAACTGGTTTCTCATATGTGTCTCCTCTATGCGCAGATTACGTAGCGAACCGCTGGGTTGCCTGCAAGAGCGTCCCCCAGGAACGAATGTGCAGGGCAGACTTCGTGAAGTTCGCCTTGCCCAGTCACGGTGTTGGTAAAGACATATACAACGTCGAGGTTCTTTTGTCCTGCGACGATAGTGAACGTGATCTGCTTTGAAGGCAGGCCTGGAATGGGCTTGCCGTCGTACTCCGCAGTCAAGAACATCACCGTCGGGACGACGTCAGTGACTTCGAGAGTGACTGGCCCGGGTACCGCATGAAATGGACACGCTGGATCGCCGGGCGTAGGTGTGATCTTGCAACCGCCAACTCCAACGGGAACGATGGGTTCCGACATAAAAGCCTCCAGTTAGGTTTCAACGGCTCAAAGCTCGTTGCTCGCTTTAGCCATCCTGCTGTGTGTAAGAACGGCAAGCGCATGGAAATCCCTTTGAGCGGAGACGAAAATTCTTTCAAAGAACACGATCTGCCATTTGTATCAACTCGTAAAGCCTTTCCTCGGCATCATTATCGGAATCTTGGAAAAGATCCCGGTCTGGGGCACCAAGGTGGCAGCAGCTCTGAAGGCGTTGATGCAACTGCTCGACGCGTTTTGCGGAGCGGGCTAAGCACGTCCGTTAATGCCGCCGCGTCGCGCACATTTGAAGTGCGACGCGGCGGATAGCCGCTGACCACCAGTCGTGGCCAAATAAAAGGAATATTTCAAGCGGTGGAGCTAAAGTGGCGCGGGCCGAGAGAAAACCATCGAAGAAGATTGTAGCGGCGCACGTGCTCGTTCGGCGTTTGCAGAATCACAGGCGGCTGTCGATGCTGAGCGTATTAGAGTGAATCGCCGAAGGATGGGCTGCATCCGGGAGGTTGGATAAATAGGATCGCTGGCTTATCATGCCGGACGTCGGAGGGCAATAGGCCGTCCCATTTGACGTTGAGTCCTTTCAGATGTTTCACCGCTGCTATCACGGCGTCCTTTCGGTGCTGAGGCTCATTCATTTCGTGGTCGGGGCCCGACGTTATCGTCACGACGCCGGCCGGGAGTTGAATGTTGCTACCGTCTCCGCCCTGTAAGATCGGGCTGTCCGAGGAATCAAACTCGAGGATGAACATGTCGGCGAATCTTTTCATGTCCGGGTTCACTATGTTCGTTTTGTCCGGGATTTCGAACGGATTCACCATGTCAGTTCCAGTTAGGATGCCGGCGAGCCTGGGACGAGGGACTGTGATCGTCGCGAACCTCTTAGCGCCTTCGTCCCGCTGAAAATGCTTAACACAAAGAAGGTGGAGATCTGGACGAACGATCGTGTCCTGTCCGGCTTTCGGGCCGTTCAGCGTGTACGTGGCCGGCTTACTTGCGTCAAGCTGGGTGGCCGGCTGGAACGGTACGCGAATGAAGCCCTTATGCATATCTACGTACGGCAGCAGGATCTCGATCTGCTTACCGTCGTCGATGAATACGAACATCCCGTGCAGAATCATCGTGACTGTCATTGTTTTTCCCTCGATAGTGGTGTACGTTCGAACAAGTTAAACGGACTGTGCGGACTATATCCTTCACGAAAATATAGAAAACGCGGCCCAGTAATACGGGTGGCGCGACTCCGGCGAGTACAAGAGCTTCATGGACGCGGCTCGCAACGCATCCGCGGGCGGCGCGCCTGCCACGAGGCTCTCGTAGAAGCTATCAAAAAGCGATGCCGCAGCTTCGCCATCGGCATTCCAGCGGGATGCAACGACGTTTTGGACGCCAGCGCCGAGCAACCCGCGAACAAGGCTGGCGGCATTGATGGGGCCGCGGGTCTCTCCGGCTGCGGTCAGGCATGCCGAGAGGACCGCAAGCCTGCAACGGCTCAGATTCGCACCCGCAAGATCGGATGCGGACAAAACCTGTGTAAGTCCCTCAGCGTCGTCCCCGAGGAGGAGTCCCCCGCTGCCACCATTACTCCAGCCGTGTCCGGCGAAGTGGAACAGCGTGGACCGCGCCATGCCATCGAGTACCAGGGATGGCCTGATGCTCCCTCCCTCTAGTCGCGAGGCGCTCCATCTGGCGGCGATCCTCGCTGCTTCGCGAGCCGCGGATGTCAGCGACGGAAGGCGATTTCCCTCAAAGCCTCGGGAGGTGTCCGCCGCGACGACGAAAACATTGTCGAACTTTGTGTTGCCCTCCAGTGGCCGCCTTCCGTAGGAGATGCTGTGAGCCTCCGCTGCAAATCGTCCGTCGGACAAGATCAAAGTCTCGAACGGAATCAGCGCCAGCCAATCATCGGCGTCGATTCGCCAATTATGGGCCGAAACAATGGCTCGCTCCACTGTGCCGAGGATCTGCCGAAGGAGGACGGAGCTCGCCAGTTTCGTCTGATCGATGCTGGAATCGGGTCGGGAACACAGGCGCAAGAGCGCTGCTGCTTGCCGCCGAATCGCCTCGGCGGTTTCGGTCGCTTTGAATTCCTGAATGCCTTCCGCGCCCGTGATCCAACCTCGGACCTCCGCGCCGAGGGTGATCAAGACAATTTGCACCGTGCCTGGCTTGGAGCTCCGGGGACAGCATGCTCCAGTTGAGGCGGCCTCACGGAACTCCGTCCAAATTCGTAAGGCGGCTTCGGGAGAGTTTAGGTGATCCCATTCAATTCTCACCAGGTCCCGATACATGGGTTCTGCCATCGTAAGCAGATCCAGGCGTTGAGACGGAGGTAAGGACTTCGCCGTGGCGATCCAGCTTTTCGCTACTTGGAGCCGCTCACGAGCGGCCTGCCACTCGCCGGATTGAAGCAGGGCGTGGCCGTAAATTTGTTCAAGGCGCCGTCTCGTGAATTCGCTTTGAACAACGTTCGGTTTGATGCCGGTGAGCAGGGAAATTGCCTTGGCCGGATTGGAATCGGCCAGGGCGCTCGCGCGCGCGACGCGTGCTTCAATATCGTAGACTTCACGCAGCCGTGAATCCTCAATCGAAGCGATAAGCGGAATGGATCGTGCGAGGACGTTTTGAGCCTCGCCCCGCTCGCCACTCTCTTCCAAAAGAGCCGCTAGTTGCATCTCGCCGAGCGCTTCCATGCTTCGGTTGGGGATCCTGGTGGCGGCACGGATGTGTGCTTCACTCAATACCCTGGCTAGATTCCACCATTCCGATTGCCGCGATACTCTCGACAAGTCGAACGCGAACTGGTGAAACCGGTTCAGCGGAGCGGCTGACTTCCAATACAACTCTAGACCCTCGACTCCACTCGCCCAGACGGTCCCCGTGGCGCCAATCGAGGCAGAGAGGCTCGTCAGAAAGCCCAGACCGCGGAGCCTCAGCAGCGCATATCCAGATCGGCCAGCCTCGTTCGTAGCGGTCTGAACTAGTGTTTGCGACTCGGCTATCTTCCCTATTTTGCCGAGGCACGCCGCGAGGTCGAATTCAGCCTGGATTCGAGGCCAGATTGCACCATTGACGCGAGCCGCTACGAACTGGCGCCCACGTTGAATGCAAGCCTCTAACTGGTCGGTGCGTTGTAGTGCGGAGATCACTTCCGCCGTGGCGCGAGCCTTCACAGGGTCTAGCAGTGCTTCTTCAGCGTAGCTGGCGTCGTGAAGCGCCTCTTCATACCTTCCTTCGAGGTTAGCCGTGATTGCGGAACCCAGCGCGCGAAGCGCCGCCGTGTCCCTTTTCGACGTAAGCCGCGTGGCGGCTTCCAAAACATAGTCGCCATGCCGCCTGAGGATCGCATTAGCGTACCACTCGATTGCGTCGCGATGTTCGTCGATGGGCGGAGGTTGGTGCAGCCAGGCTGTCCAGAAGGAATTCAAATACGCCTCGATCTCCGTCTGTCCGGATATGGCGGCAGCGCGAACCGCTTCAGGACCTTGCTCTCCGTACCGGCGCGCGTCACTTTTCTTTTTCTGGATCTGCTCCATCTCTGCAAGGTGTTGCCTGGCTTCATTAGCCCACGGACTGGTGGCGTCGAGAGCGAGGAACTTCCGCCACGCGGCCACCGATTCCTCGACGAGCCACAAACGCTGGTATAGCAGTGCCAGGTTAAACCATGTGCGCGCCTGCTTGTCATCGGTTCTTAGAGACTGGAGCAGTAATTCCGCAGCCCGCCCGTAGTCTTCTTTTCGCTTTTCAGCGTCGCCGCGGACGGCATAGGCACATGCCAGGTCGTTGAGTGTCTCAGTCGAAGGATCCCGCTCCTGGGCAAGCGTAATTGAGGCGATAGCGGCTTCGAAGTGCCCTTCTATCAGCTCGGCGCGACCCTTCAAGAGCAAGATATCAGCGCTGTCCGGGTGAGCTCGTGAGATTTCCTGCAATAAAGATTCCGCTTCGACAAGCTCCTCCGGCCGAGCGAAGACCGATTGAGCGCCGGTGCGTGCCTGGCGGACGCGTCCGTATCCCGCGTCCGGCAGCCGGTACTCGAAGGGCCGCGATACGGTATATGCTTGAGCGAGCAGAACCTGCGGTCCGGGCGTCTTTCGAATCAACCAGAAGGCTGCACCGGAGACGACGAGAAGGCTCGCTGCGATGGCAATCCAGACCAGGCGTTTCGTTTTCTCTGCAGGGGGCCGTGCCTTGCTGGGTGAGCTGAAAATGGATTCGCCGTCTTCCGGGAATGCCGCCCGTAAGGCGGCGGAGCACTCTGAACATTCGGCAGCCCGAAGTAGGAGCGATTCAGTCGCATCCGCAGTTGTAAGTTGGGCGAACTCCTCCGGCGTGAGGCAGATATGGCCCTCTGGCGCTGTTGTCCGGTTATGCTTGAGCTTTTGAAACAACTCCAGCGTCTCCGCGCAATCCGCACAGCGGGCCAAGTGCGCCTTGACGGCATCGTCGAGCAGGATGACCTCGGCCGCCCGATTGATTTCGGCGAAAGTAAGATGTGTGTCCGATGATGCCAAGTACTATGACTCCAATAGTTGAGACGTCCTTAGGGCGCTCTTTCCTTTGACGCAATCCTGAATCGCCTTAATGAGCCGAAAGATGAGGCTTTCCACGCCCTTTTGGGAGAGGCGCACGGCCGTAATGGCGGCGATGGCCCTCGCCGAAAAGCCTTGACGGAAATAAAGCCAGAATATCGCACGGTCGCGGACGTTCGCACCTTTTTCGTGGAGACAGCGGTCGATCCGGTCCATTAATAGGAAGTTGTCCTCCTTTTCCTGGCCACTGATGATCGCACTGGGGGGCGCATCATCGAGACTGATCTGTTTCCGGCCGCCACCCCTTTTCCCGGCCACTCGGCTGCGAAAATAATCGCTAGCCACATTGTGGGCAACTACGCGGAGATAGGCCACGAGTCCCAAAGCAGAGAGGCTCCGCAGCCTCCCAAGGGGAGCACCACCTTCTGCGCAAAGCTTCACGTATGTCTCCTGAACCAGATCGTCAACGAGGTCCCTATCGGGAAGGGACCTGGAGGCGAGGAAGCGCAACATGGAACACCGAATGGGATTATAGGCAAGCCGGAGGAAATTGTCGAACTCTGCCTTGCTGGGCTCCGCGCACCAAGCTGTATAAGCTGTGAACAACTCGGTTATCCATTCAGCGGGCTGCAGGGATTCCGGCAATGCGGAGAGTTCCGGCGACACCTCGTCTCTCTCGATCATTACTGGCTCTCCTGCTTGATAACTTGGGCGATTTTACCACACTAGGTCCAGCAATTCATAATTCAACCTTTTCTAGCGTATAAATACGTCGCGACGGCGCAATAACCACTCTACTCGCGCTAGGGCGGCAAAGATTCCTGTAGCCTCCGAGTCGTCCGAACACAGGACTTACTCTACAGGGTTTCGGGAGCACTTGGCGTGAGAACAGGGGCCTACTTGACTGGGGGTTCCGGTCAGATTCTCCGTCCAACGAACACTTGAACTAGCCGGTCGTTTTTCCGGCCCAACGCGAAGGGGATGCGGCGCCCAGGTGGAACGACAGCGCATCGGTTAAGCGTCGGCGCATTCATCGTGTAAATCACGACGCACGAAGGACAGCCCTTTCTGGGCCGAATAGCGCCCCAAAGCTGTGAAAAAATTGGGCGACACAGCTGTTGTTGTGAACAGAGTGAGCGAGTTGTGAAAGTGAGCCCGGAGTGCCCCCCCAATTTCTTCACGGCTTCGCAGGAAGCGCAGGAAAACTGCTATCCTCAGAAAACTGTGATGAGACACCTGCTTTTCTTTGCTCTTGCATCCGGCGCAGCGCTGGGCCAGAACTGCGACCTTCGCGAATACAAGCCGCTCGCGGGGCTGACGGCGGCGGCGTCGGCAGGCGGCTTGCAAGTTACGTGGGACGGCGAACGGGGCCAGCAGCTCCGCGCCGAGTTCGCGATTCGGGATGGTCAGCCAATGGTGCGCGAACTCGCTGTGCGCAACGGCTCGGGCGAATGGCGGATCCTTGCGCGCGACCTGACGCCCGAATTCGACGTGACCAGCGGCCGCCGGCGCATGTCCGAGCAGCAACTTGCGCCGCTGCGGGCGCTCAAGCTGCAGCTTACTCCCGAATTGATCGACAAGGAAAAATGGAAGGCGTTTTGGGATGCGCCGCTCGATATTCCAGGCCAGCCCAAAACCAATGAAGACATGCCGCGCCGCTCCGATGAGATCCGTCGCGCGAAAGCGAGCTACAACGCCACCGGATGCGCGGTGAAAACCGAGGGCGCGCGCCTGGAAGTCACGTTCCCCGGCCTTTCGATGGGCATTTTCGCCGGCCAGTTGCGCTTCACGGTTTACAAGGGCGGCAATCTCCTGCGGCAGGAAGCCATCGCCAAGACCGACGAGCCGTCCGTCGCTTACAAGTACAACGCGGGCTTGAAGGGTTTCGCCATCGACAAAGTGAAAGCCATCGAGTGGCAGGACGTCGCGCGTGCATGGCAGAGCTACGAGTTCGGAGGCGCCGTCAATACCGATCAGGTAACTCTTCGCGCGCGCAACCGCCTGGCGATTGTCGAGACGCCGGCCGGGTCCATCGCCATCTTCCCTCCGCCGCACAAATTTTTCTGGGCGCGCGAAATCGAGATCAACCTTGGATATGTGTGGTATCAGAAGGACAGCGAGAACTCGTTTTCCGCCGGCGTGCGGCAGGCCGAACATGAAGAAGAGTACAAGCCTTACGGCGTTTCGGACGCGGTGTGGAACCGCAGAGTCAACCAGTCGCGGCACAATCTCGGCAACTTCGCGCTCTACAACGCGCCGCCGGGTACCTGGCAGCGTATGCCGATTTACTATTACCTGAACGCAGGCGACGGCGAGGAGACGCAGCGCGCGGTGCTCGCGCTCACGCACGGCGATCGCTTCAAACCGATGCCCGGCTACAAAGTGGAAGTCGGACATTTCCACACGCACTACAACGAACAGTTGAGCGACGCCGGAACGCTGGATCTTCAACCCACCTGGCTGCCTGTGTTTCGCGGGCTGGGCGTCAACATCGTGATGATGTCCGATTTTCACGGCGACGCGCATCCGAAAGATCCCGGGCCGCTGCGGCTGAAGGAACAGAAAGTCTATTTCGAAGGCACGGGACGGCAATCCGACCGCAGCTTTCTGATCATGCCCGAAGAAGAGCCCGACGCAACCTTCGGCGGGCACTACACCATGACGTTTCCGCATCCGGTGTACTGGACGCAGGTGCGTCAGGCGGGCCAGCCGATGGTGGAAGAGAATCCGCAGTACGGGCGCGTCTATCACATCGGATCGCCCGCCGATGAATTGGAGATGTTGCGCCGCGAGCAGGGTTTGGTGTGGCAGGCGCATCCGCGCACCAAAGGATCTTCCGGTTATCCGGAAGGCTCGCGCGAGACCGAGTACTTTCGCAGCGACCGCTTTCTGGGCGCGTCCTACCAGTCGCTGCCGGTGGATCTGTCGGAGAAGCGGCTGTGCGAGTCGCGCTGTTTCGGCACGCTGGACGACATGAACAACTGGACCGGGCCGAAGTATCTGATCGCCGAGGGCGACACTTACATGAAGTATCCCGACGACGAGACTTATCCGCACCTGATGGTCAACTACGTCAAGCTGGATCGCGTCCCGCGATTCAACGAAGACTGGGGGCCGGTGCTGCGGGCCATGCGCGCGGGCGATTTCTTCGTCACCAGCGGCGAAGTGCTGTTCCGAAGCTGGGGCATCGAAGGGACGGGGGCGCGTCGCACTTACACCGCGGACGTCGAGTGGACCTATCCGCTGGAGTTCGTCGAACTGGTGTGGGGAGATGGGGACAAGACCGAGCGCCAGGAGATCCCGGCGACGGATCTGGCGCCGTTCGGCAACCATCGCTTTCGCATTCCGTTCGATGCCACGGGCAAGAAATGGGTGCGGTTCGCGGTGTGGGATTCAGCGGGGAATGGGGCGTTCACGCAGCCGGTGCATTTATAGTGCTTCAGCCCGGCCGACACTCCCGTCACAGGGAGACCAACCGAAGACTCTGAACATGTTCGTAATCCCGCCGATTGTTTGTTGCCAGCGGTGCTTCGAGCGCCAGCGCCGTCGCCGCTATCCAAGCGTCCTGTGGGCTCAGTGACCGGCCTGCGGCTCGGGCATCGGCACGAAGGCGCGCCCAAAGAGTACACAAATTGTTATCTGCGTAGACGACTTCGAATCCTTCCATGAACCGCTCCATCAGAGCGCGCCGACGAGGGCCCCAGCCGGCCGATATCGCGCCCGTGCGTAATTCCGCAATCGACATGAACGAGAGGATCAGTTCGGAACCGCGCAGAGCTTCCACCCATCGCGGAGCGAGAGAATGCCAATTGAAGATGTACGACGCGACGTCGGTGTCTACGACAATCTGGCTCATTCAGCCCGGGAATTTCCGGCTGACTGGCGGCGGTCCTCGTAGATGGCTTCTACAAACCGCTCTGTTTCTTCGTCCGGGGCTGGATCGACGTTTCGCAAGACATCATCCAGGGAGAACGGCTGAGGACCAACAACGAGAGGTTTGTATCCGGCATCCCGAAACGCTCGAATCTCGTCTTCCATCAATCGGCCTTCCCAAGGACAGCATAGCGCATGCAGAACGAACTGGTCCAGCGTCACCCCACCCTGCGCGCGACCACCAGCGTAATGTCGTCCGCCGGCGGCGAGCCGCAGGTGAACTCGTGGACGCGCTGGTTGATCGACTCGATGATGGATTGCGCCGAATCGCAGCTCAATTCCGCCAGCGTCGCCGCTAGCCGGTCCTCGCCAAACTCCTCGTCGGCGTCCGGACGGCTGGCTTCCGTCACTCCGTCGCTGAAGAGCACCACCACGTCGCCTTGCTCCAAGTGACACGTTTTTTGCTCGTATTGGGCCATCGGCAGAATGCCGAGCAGCAAGCCAGTTCCTTCCAGCTTTTCGACCCGGCCGCCGCGATGTACCAGAAGCGGCGGATTGTGGCCGGCGTTGACGTAAGTGATCTCATCGCTATGCGGGTCCAGCACGCCGATGAAGAAACTGATGAAGCGGTTGGCCGGGCAGTCGGTCGAAATAATCCGATTGAGCTTGGTTACAAGCGCCGCCAAGTTGGTGGGATCGTCGAACAGAACCTGGACGCGCGCCCGCAGGCCCGACATCAACAGCGCCGCGGGCATTCCTTTTCCGGCGACATCGCCCACCAGCATCGCCACGCGGCCGTCGGGATAAGTCAGAAAGTCGTAGTAGTCGCCGCCGACCGTGCGGCACGGCGCGTTGTAGCCGGCCAGATCGACGCCGGGAACCTGCGGTGCACAAATGGGCAGTAGCCCGCGCTGGATGTCGGCGGCTTGCTCCAGGTCCTTGGCCAGCATGCGCTCGGCGTGCTCCACTTCGGCCAACCGCGTGTGCTCGATGCGGATGGCCGCGACGTTGGCCATCACAGTGAGCAAATTGAGATCGTCCTTGGTAAATTCGTGCACGAAGTGCGGCGAATCGAGATAGATGAGGCCGATCACGCGGTCGTCGGTCTGCAGCGGCACCGCCAGCATGCTGCGGATCTGCTGCTGCACAATACTCATCCGTTCCGCGAATGCCTGATCGAGGCGCGCGTCGCGCACCAGCAGCGACGTCTTCTCCTTGATCACCCGATCGCGCACCATACTGCTGATGCGGAACCCCTCGCCTCGAGCTGCGCGGACCACCAGTTCTTCGCCTTCCACGGTCATCAGCACGCCGCGCGATGCGCCCACGGCTTCGATCGACAGATTGATGATCAAGTTGAACAATTCGGCGAGAGGCATGTTGCCGGCCAACTCGCGGCCAGCGCGGATCAAGGCGCGCATCTGCGGACCACCCTCAATCTCTTTTTCGTCGCTCAACAATCCTTCAAGACTGGTGGCCACCGTGGTGGACGCAACCGTCGGCGCGCTTCCTTCGACGAAGATCACCGTATTGGCGGTAGCCGCCATCTTTTCGGCGAACTCGATGGTCAAGTGGCCGGCCATGATCCGGTCGTTCGGCCCCAGAGGGTGAACCGTTTCGATCCTCACGCTGTTGACGAAGGTGCCGTTCTTGCTGTTCAAGTCCCGCACCGTCCATTGCTCGCCGTCCCGCTCCAAAATCATGTGCTGGCGCGAGAGCCCGGCGTCCTCCGAGTAGCACAGTTCGTTCGCGCTGGACCGGCCAAGCGTGTAACGGTCGCGCTCCAGCGGGAGCGTGCGAGTTTTGCCATCGGGCGTGTGGATCAACAACTCGCGGGGTTTGAACTTAGGCGCAAATCCTGCCATGTCATCTAGCTTACCGTAACCCCGGGCGTTAGCAAGGGGATGCCACCGGCCCGTTAAGATGAGTCGTACTAGTACAGATGAAGATTTACCTCTACTACGTCGGCAAGCCTCGCGACGCCAACGCCAATCGCATGGCGGAGGAGTACATCAAGCGGTGCAACCGGTTCGCGCGATGTGAAATGCGCGAGATTGAGCCCGCTCGATTCGACCCCTGGAAAAAACATCCGTCAGCCTCCAAGATTCTGCTGGACCCGGCTGGCAAGCATCTCGATTCGGCGCAATTTGTGAAGCTGGTGGCCAAAGCGGAACAAGAAGCCCGCGACCTGGTCTTCGTCGTTGGCGGCGCCGAGGGACTCCCACCGGAATGGCGAACGCGCGAGGGCTTGCTTCTGTCTCTATCGGCGATGACCTTCCCGCACGAACTCGCGCGCGCCATGCTAGCCGAACAAATCTATCGGGCGTTCACAACGCTGCGCGGCCATCCGTATCCGCGGTGAAGGAAATCGTATCGAGAAACCGCTCGCTTACGCGCGCGGCTCAGTAACTGAGCCGCGACCGTGAGGGAATGAACCAAACAACCCGCGCTACACTGGTACATTGGATGGCTTGGTTCACTCGCGATAAACCGTCGCTGACTCCCGAAGAAGGCGGACGCCGCGTGCGCACCGAGGGGCTGTGGCTCAAGTGCGAGCACTGCGGGCAGATCATCTGGCGCAAGGCCCTGGAAGATAATCTGCAAGTGTGCCCGAAGTGCGAGCATCATTACCGGATCGACGCGCGCAGCCGCTTGGTGTTGCTCTTCGATGACGGCCGCTTCGAAGAATTCGACAAAGCGCTGGTGTCGACCGACCCGCTCAGTTTCGTGGATTCGAAGACTTACAAAGCGCGCCTGGCTGCGATGCAGCACTCCACCGATCTTCGCGACGCGATCATCTCGGCGGCGGGGCAGCTCAACGGCCGCCGCATGCACATCTGCGCCCTGGAGCTGAAGTTCATCGGCGGCAGCATGGGAACCGTGGTGGGCGAGATCATCACGCGCGCCATCGAACGTTCGCTCGAAAAAAAGATCCCGCTGATCATCGTTTCCGCATCCGGAGGCGCGCGCATGCAGGAGGGCGCGGTCAGCCTGATGCAGCTCGCCAAGATCTCCGCCGCGCTGATGCGACTGGACGACGCGAAGGTCCCCTACATTAGCGTGCTGACCGACCCAACCACGGGCGGCGTCACGGCCAGCTTCGCCATGCTCGGGGATCTGAACATCGCCGAACCCGGTGCGCTGATCGGCTTCGCCGGACCGCGCGTCATCGAACAGACCATCCGCCAAAAACTGCCGGAAGGCTTCCAAACCAGCGAATTCCTGCTGCAACATGGTTTCCTGGACGCCATCGTGAGACGCGCGGAATTGAAGGAATATATCGCAAGGGCGCTTAATTTCTTTCTCGTATGAGCTACCCGGAACAGTACAAGCGCGCGCTGCTGGAGGCGATCGACCAGATCGACATCGGCCGGGTCGAACAAGCCACTCAGTGGTTTCGAGAGGCGCGCGACACTTCCAGGAATATTTTCGTATGCGGCAACGGCGGCAGTTCTTCCACCGCCTCGCACTTCACCTGCGACATGGTGAAAGGCGCGAGCTACAATCGCCAGTCGCGCTTCCGCATCATGGCGCTCGCGGATTCGCTCGCGACGCTCACGGCCTACTCGAACGACGTCCACTACGACGCCGTTTTCGTCGAGCAATTGAAGAACTTCGCGCAGCCCGGCGATTTGGTGATGTGCATCAGCGGATCGGGGAATTCGCCCAATGTTCTACGGGCGATGGAGTACGCCAATTCCATCGGCTGCAAGACCATCGCGCTGACGGGACGCGACGGCGGTAAATTAGGGCCGATGGCCCAGCTCAACATCCACGTCGCGGCGCCTCACATGGGCCGGATCGAAGACGCTCACCTGGTGGTCTGTCACATGATCGCGTATCAATTCATGGAAAGTTAGTCTCACGGCTTAGCAGTCGCGCTCAAATCCACCGTGTTCGGTATATTCCCTAAGCCGTAATAACGGCTTTCGATTACGGAGTCGCGCACCACAACTACGCGCAGACCGGACGGGTCCGGGCCGAGCGGCTTCCCTACCGGACCAGTGGTCACAATGTGAACCGCCGGGCTCTCACCGTACGCGTTGCGATGATAATGTCCCGCGAAGACGTACTCGACACCGTAGCGTGCAAGCAACTCCAGATACTTGGCCCGGGCCGGGCGCGGAATGTTGAAGTACTGGTCCGGCTCGTCGGCTTTCTCCAAGAAGAAGGGGATGTGTTGGAACACCACTACGCGACGTGCGCCCTCGCGCTTCACCTTCTCCAGTTCGGATTTCAGCCACTGCTCCTGCCGGGCGGCTTCTTCGGAAGCTTGATCGGGATGCTGGATCAGGCTGGAATCGAGGACGAGCCCCACAAAATCTTTATGGCGGAAGGAGTAATAGTCGCGCCCAAACCGCTCGCGGTAGAACGCCAGAGACGCTGCCGTCGGCTGGTTGCCGACATCGTGGTTGCCAGCAACATTGTGCAACGGGATCGAACGGTCGAGTTTGCCGGCAACGCGCAAATACTCGGCGCTCTGGGCGGCGTCCCCGGCGCGGTTCACCAGGTCGCCCGAAACCACCACGAACGCCGGCTTCAGCCGATTGGCATTCGCGATCGCGAACTCGAAGTTGGCCGTCTCCTGCACGAAATCGCGATCGGCTGTGTACATGCCGAACTGCGGATCGGACATATGCAAAAAGAAGAAGTCGGCCGCCGGGCTGATGCCGGCCGCGAGGTACAGCGCCAGGATGCCGATGAATGCGGGGCTCATAAAATCAGTTTCTCGTTTCTTGTTTCTCGTTTCTAGTACTGCTGACGCCAGGAACTAGAAACTAGAAACTAGAAACGCAAAGTCATCTTCCCGACGCCGTCGGCGTAGCGCTCGCACAATTCGAACGCCGGCTGGATCTCCGCGAGCGGACGCTGGTGCGTCAGCATGGGCACGAACCGCCGTGCCTCGGCCGCGAGCAGCCGCAGAGCAGCCCCGGAATCGTGGTTCGAACGGCGCACGCTGTAGAAGGCGGCCTCCTTGCGCCGCAGCATGTGAAATGCGAGCTGAATATGATCCTCAGACGGTATGCCAGTGACGACCACGCGGCCGGCGTTACGCACCGCATGAATGCATTGATTGATGCTGTCCGTTCGCGCGGCGCAGTCGATGGCCATGTCGACGCCTCGGTGCGCCGTGTCGTGCAGAATCTCGCGCACAGGATCCACGGCGCCAGGATCGATCGCAGCATCCGCGCCCAGGGCAAGCGCCAACGCGCGCCGCGCTGCCACGGGCTCCACGGCCCAGATTCGAGTCACGCCCGCAAGCTTCAGCACCGCGATGGTCAGCAGTCCGATGGGCCCCGCGCCGAACACCACCGCGGTCTCGCCCGGCTGCGGCCCGGCGAATTGCATCGAGTGCAACGCCACCGCCAGCGGCTCCACCGCGGCGCCCTCGGCGTCGCTCAGATTGTTCGGAAGCGGCAGCAAATTGCCGGCGGGCAGGTTGACAAACTCACGGAAAAAGCCCGGCTCTCCGGGCAAGCTCATGAACCGCAGGTTCGCACACACATTGTGGTGGCCGGTCATGCAAAATTCGCAGTGATAGCAGTACAAAGCCGGTTCCAGGACGGCGCGATCGCCAGTGGACCATCCGGATACGCCAGCGCCCGTCTTCACCACCACGCCGGCGGGCTCATGCCCCAGAACCATCGGATAGACGCAGCGCGCAGTACCGATGCCGCCCTCCCCGAAATAATGCAGATCCGATCCGCAGATTCCGACTGCCTTCACCGCTACCTGAATCTGATTTGGACCGGGATCGGCGGGCGCAGGTGCGTCAGTGAGGCGAAACTGGCGGGCGTTCGAAAGTTCGGCTACAAGCACGCCGCGAAGCCTACTCCGGCTTCTTGAACAGGTTATCGAACGCGGCGCGCGCGTCGTTGGGATTGCGCGGCGCTTGGAGTTGCGCATTCGAATGGTTGTTCGAAGGCGCCGCATCGCGCGCCACAGTCACCCGCGCCGAGAACAGCTCGCATTCGTTGGCCTGGTCCTTCACGGCGATGCGCGCCGGAATCGGTTTCACGCATTGAAAGCGCGTGGAAGGCTCAAAGTGCGCGCATTGTTTGCAGCAGTGCAAATCCACGCCACACTTCGGACACTTGCCCTTCCAGTCCAAATCCGAAAGCAACGTCGTGGAGCAGCTGAAGCAGCGGGATGCCACAACATTTTGCAATAGCCGCGGGAGGCGCGGGCCGGTAACGTCAATCGGGGGGCGCGGGCCGGATGGTTTCGGCCGGTCCCCGGGTCGATGGTCTCTGGGCTCCCGGTCGGAATCCATGTAGCCGCGTTGTCTGTATCTACGGTCGTCGTCCATGTGTCTTGTCGACTCCAGGAAATTCGTGCTTTCGCTTCACCACCAGCATGGGTGGTTTTCGGCCCAGTGTCTGAACTGCGCCATTTGAAAGGATCAATCGGAGGATAGCCGCGGGAATCGGCAGGGCACCCTGTTGATACGAGTCCCGCTTACGCCTAAATAAGTATTACCACGAAATGCTCTCGGATGCTACAAAAAACTGAAGCTACCCCGGTAACTTAGGAACATTACTAGGCCGAACCATCAGAAACGCTCCCTGCCGGTCGCGGCTCAGTCTGCGCTCCACTTGAGAAGCGCGTTACACGGCCGGGTCAGGGGATCATCGTAATGATTGGGACTGATCCGAAGCGAGTACCCTAACCGGCCCGTCTGGTGCGGCACAAACTCCTTCAGGAACACGTACGAGTCTCCCTGCTGCTCCACCGAGGGGAGGCTCATGACCTGCGTGTCCTCGAGATTGCCATTCACGCCCACGCGCCCAATCACCGCTTCCACCCGCACATCCGTGGGTGAGAGCCCGGCGAGATTCACTACCGCGCGCATGGGAATGGGCCGCCCGGTCAATACAGACCCATCCGGACCGGGCCCAACCTCCAGGAAACTAACATTATCCCACACTTTCTCCACCCGCTCGTTCCAGCGGGCCCGCTCCCGGGCCGGCTCAAAGCCGTCTTTGGACATGTCCACGTTCGCTTGTAGCGCCGGCTCGTATAGTTGCGACATGTACTCGCCTACCATACGTTGGCTGTTGAACTGGGGACTCAGGTACATGAGCGACTGTTTCATGCGGCGTACCCAGTCCACGGGGACGTCTTCCTCGCGCCCCTCATAATACATCGGCACTATTTCGTTTTCCAACATGGAGTATAGGGCCCGCGCGTGGATCTCGTCCTGGTCTTCGGAGTACGGCTCGCGGTCGCCAATGGCCCAGCCACCTGAGATTTCATAGGCTTCGTCGAACCAGCCATCCAGGATGCTAAGGTTCAGCACGCCGTTGATGCCCGCCTTCATGCCGCTGGTGCCACAAGCCTCCTCGCCCCGGCGCGGCGTGTTCATCCACAGGTCGACGCCCTGCACCATCTCGCGCGCTACCTCGATGCTATAGTCCTCGACGAAAACGATGTGTTTCGAGATCTCCGGCGCCCGGGAAAGCTGCACGATCTCCCGGATCAGGGTCTTGCCCGGCAGATCCTTGGGATGCGCCTTGCCGGCGATCACGATTTGCACCGGACGCTCGTGGTTCGTCAGCAGGCGCTTCAGCCGTTCGACGTCGCGAAACAGGAGCGTCGCTCTCTTATATGTTGCGAACCGGCGCGCGAAGCCGATCGTAAATGTATCCGGCTCCAATACATCCGCCAGCCGCCGCTGCTCAGCCGCCGATGCTTTGCGCGCCAGCGCTGCAGCCACTACGCGCTCGCGCACGAACGTCACCAGGTTGCGACGGCGCCGCCGATGCGCCTCCCACAACTCGTGGTTGGGGATGTCCGCCACCAGGCCCCATATTTTCGGATCGGGATATCGCTCGCGCCATTCCGGCTGCAAGTGCTGATCGTAAAGTTGCGCCAGATCGCCGTTCAGCCAAGTGGGCAAGTGCACGCCGTTAGTCACTGAAGTAATCGGCACTTCCCACAACGGCAGCTTGGGCCAAAGTTCCTGCCACATTTCCTGCGACACCTGTCGATGAAAGCAGCTCACGGCGTTGCGGAACGCCGACGTCTTGATGGCCGCGATCGCCATCGAAAACGGTTCCTGGTGATTATCCGCGCGGAACCGTCCAAGCGCCAGAAACTTGTCGAATGGAATTTCGCTCTGGCGGCAATACTCGCCGAAAAACTCGTACAGCAAGCCCGGATCGAAAAGATCGATTCCCGCCGGAACCGACGTGTGTGTAGTGAACACATTGTTGGCGCGGCAGGCTTCGAAGGCTTCGTCGAACGTGAGCCCTTTTTCTTCGATCAGAATCCGCATGCGCTCCACCGCCAGAAACGCCGAATGGCCTTCGTTCATGTGCCACGCCCGCGGATTCAGGTTCAGCGTACGCAGCGCCCGCAGACCGCCGATTCCCAACACGATCTCCTGGCGGATCCGCGTCAGAATGTCGCCGCCGTACAGTGCGTCGGTGATCTCGCGGTGCTCCACCTGGTGGTTCTCCGGAATGTTGGTATCCAGCAGGTACAGCTTCACGCGCCCGACGTCCATGCACCACAGCTTGATGAAGACCTTGCCGGTCGGCAGCTGCACGTCCACCATCAGGTCCAGCCCCTGCTCATTCCGGACGGGACGCACCGGCAGCGTATAGAAATCGTTCACCGGGTTGCGTTCCTGCTGCCAGCCATCCGGATTGAGCGATTGCTGCAGGTAACCCTTCTGGTACAGCAGACCGACGCCGACTAGCGGGATTTCCCCGTCGCTCGCAGCCTTCAAATGATCGCCCGACAGCACCCCCAGACCGCCCGAGTAGATAGGCAGGCATTCCACCAGCCCATACTCCATGGAAAAATAGGCGATCAGCCGTTCGTGCGGCGGCTCTGACCGTTCGAGATAGGTGTTGTAGCGCTCACAGGCCCGGCGATATGCTGCCAGGAATCTCGGGTCCCCGGCCGCGTGGTCCAGCGCGGCTTGCGGGACTCGGCCCAGCATCAGGACGGGGTTATGGCCGCAATTCTTCCACAGCACCGGATCGAGCCGGCGGAATAGCGAGCGAACGCTATGGTCCCAGCTCCACAGGAGGTTATAGGCAAGATCGCTCATCCGGGAAATCGCAGGAGGTAGCGCCGGCCGGACGAGGAACTCCTTAACCGGTTGAATCTGAAAGGGCATGCACTAAACTACGACACTCAACTATAACACCAAGGGTAGGGGTCCTATACTCTTGGACGTGTATCGGCATCGGCCAGCCACAGATTCAGTGGCTTGACGGGCATTAATTTCTCTTCAGTTCGACCGGCGCCCGGTAAGTGTCCCTCCTCGCGGACGGATCTACTCTAAGTCCGGCGGCGTCTCCCGAGCGATCCAGGTGTCGTAATCCACCGTGTAGCCCGCCCGCTCCTGAAGAGCGCGGATGCGCTGTTCAATTGCAGCGATCTCGCTCTCCGAAAGGGTCGGCAGTGCTTGAATGCGCTCCTCTACCGCGTTCGCCTGCGCGGCGCCACGGGCCTCGGCCATGTAGCTCTCGATAAGTTGCGTGGTAACCTCCCGGCTGTGCACCAGCGAAACCCGGATGTTGCCCTGTCCGGTCACGACGTTTCCAACACCGAACACGCGATCGCCGCCGGTGTACCGCGGCAGAACTTCGTTTTCGAAGGTGTAGTATTCGCCCTTCATCGCGATCCCGGGAATCACCTCGGGCACCGATCCGATCGAAGAAATCACCAGCGGTGCGCGCAGCTCAGCCTCCGAGCCAGGAATAGGTTCCGCCTTCCGGCCCTCCACCCGCGTCTCCATCAATTTCAAACCTGCCAAGCGCCCGTCCTCCACCACGAGTCCGGTCGTCACCCTGCGTTCCTGAAATCGAAACAGATATTTTTCGCGCGCCAGCCGAAGCATCTTCTGCCGAACCGACTCGGTCTTCGCGATCTGCTCCGGAGTTGCGTTGTCGGGAGGCTGTGCCAGGGGCATGTCCTGTTCGCGACGCCGATAAATCAGCAGGCAGCCTTTCACGCCGCAATCCTCCGGCTGGATGCCATGCAGCTTGCAGATGGCCGGGATGCCTTTCTTCTCCAGCTCGTGCATGTTGGTCTCGGCACCACGAGCCCTCAGGGCGCGCTCGTAGTTTTCGATCTGCAAGACCTTCACCACGTCGATGGATGCCAGCCCGCCGCCCACCACCAGAGTTTCGTCCGGAGCCTCGTAGCGCGGGCCCACATAGCTTTTTTCGTTCTTGTGGTTGTACCAGTAGATGAACGGGTTCTGGTAAACCAGTCCCTTGTCCACGAATTGCTCCGCCCCCGGAACTCCCACCTCTCGATCGCGCCAGGCGCCATTGGCCAGGATCACCGCCGAAAATCCCCAGGCGTCAGAAAGTTCCTCGAAGGTCAGATCGCGCCCGAGCTTGGTTGAAGGAATGAAGTAGACGCCGGGCTTTTTCAGCCGGGCATCGATCCGCTCGTATTCCTGCTGGCGTTGTTCGCGGTGCCAGCGCGGCAAGCCATCCTCGATCTTTCCGTAGGGCCTTTTGTTCTGCTCGATGACAGCCACGCGAATCCCGCGGTCGGCCAATATTTCCGCGGCGACGGAACCGGCGATGGCGCCTCCGACGACGGCAACGAAGTAATGTCCACCTTCAGGCATCGATCTACAAACCGTTTCTAGTTTCTAGTTTCTCGTTTCTAGTTTCTCGTTCATCGGCAACGTTGACGGGGTTAACGAGAAACGTACACAGATTTGTGCTATTCCTATGGTACCTGGGAGACCGAAACTCATGGCATACGTAATAGCTGAACCCTGCATCGGCACGAAAGACTCCGCCTGCGTCGACGCCTGTCCGGTGGATTGCATTCATCCGAAAAAGGACGAAGCCCAATTCGCGGAGATCGAGATGCTCTACATCGATCCGGTGGAATGCATCGACTGCGGCGCGTGCGTGCCGGTCTGCCCCGTTACGGCCATCTTTGCTCTGGACGACCTGCCGGAGAAGTGGTCGGAATACACGGCTAAGAATGCCGCTTACTTCGGCCGATAGCGGTGGCACAGGCTTCAGCCTGTGAAGCGCAAGCTCCATTTCACATCAGTTCGGCGATGAAGTCCTTCACGGCGTCCGCGGGAATCCCAAGCTCGCGGTGCGCCAGCGGACCGCCTTCGTCGAGAATCGGCTCGGCTTCATGCAGCGCCGGCACGTCGGTTCGCTGGAAGAACTTGCCGATGGGAATCTCCTCGCCCCACATCTGCGACTTTCCCATTGCGGCGATCCAGCTCGACGGGTCGTATGAAGGATCGTCCTCCAGCTTCTTGACGCGCTGCTTGAACCACGGGTACGTGTTGTCGAGGTTGTAGGTCACGCATGGGCTGAATACGTCGATAAACGCGAAGCCTTTGTGTTGGATGCCCTGCTTGATCAGGTTGGTCAAGTGCTTCTGCTCGCCGCTGAATCCGCGCGCTACAAAGGTCGCGCCCGCGGCCAGGGCCATCGAGATCGGATGGATGGGAGGCTCCACGCTGCCGAACGGCGTGCTCTTGGTTTTCATCCCGAGTTGGCTGGTGGGAGACATCTGCCCGGTGGTCAACCCGTAGATCTGGTTGTCCATCGCCAAATACAGCAGATCAACATTGCGGCGCATGGTATGGATGAAGTGGTTGCCGCCGATTCCGAACCCGTCGCCGTCACCGCCGGTAACGACTACCGTGAGATCGTGATTGGCGAGCTTGACGCCCGTGGCCACCGCCAGCGCGCGGCCGTGCAAGGTGTGCATGCCGTACGTTTCGATGTACCCCGGCAGATTCGACGAGCAACCGATGCCGCTGATGGTTACGACAGTGTGCGGTTGGATCTGCAACTCGACCATCGCCTTCTGGAGTGCGGCCAGCACGCCGAAATCGCCGCATCCCGGACACCAGTCCGGGTCCACCTTCCCTTTTAAGTCCGTGAGCGTTATTTGCTTGAGGTCCTGAGTGGTCGTCGCCATTTCGCTTCTCCTTAAACCATGATCTCGTGCATTGGAACCGATAGCTTGGTTCGCCCGGCCAGTTGGTCCTTAACGGCCTCCACAATGTGGTGTGGCATGAAAGGTTCTCCGTCATACTTCCGGATGTGGCCGTCCGGTACGAAACTCGTCTCGCTGCGCAGATAGCGCGCGAACTGGCCGCTGTAATTGTTCTCCACGATGATTGTGCGCTTGGATTTCTTGAGGATCTCGATGATGCGCTCACCGTGCAGGGGCACCATCCAGCGGATCTGAAGCTGGTTTGCGGTGATGCCTTCTTCGTTGAGCATCTCGACCGCTTCCTGGATCACTCCCATGGTGGAGCCCCAACCGATCAGCGTCACTCCGGCATCCGGCCGGCCTATCAGCTCAGGTGGTTTCACGGCCGCCTCAATGCCCACCATCTTCCTCTGGCGTTTCTCCATCATCTCCCGGCGCTTGATCGGGTTGGTGAATTCGTCGCTGATCAGGACGCCGTCTTCCTGGTGCTCGTCGGTGGCGGCGGTGTGGGTATAGCCTGGCAAGCCGGGAATTGCGCGCGGTGAAACGCCGCTTTCAGTGAACAGGTAACGCTTGTAGCCGCCTGCCCCGTTCCCACTTGTTCCGTTCCCGTTCGCTGAGGTGATCAGCTCGCCCCGGTCGATTTTCACGTTGAAGTCCAGGTCCTCCGGGTCGAGCGCCGTGGTGCCTTCGGAAAGCAGCAGGTCGGTGAGCACGATGCCCGGGCACTGGAACCTGTCGGCCAGGTTGAACATTTCGGGGATGATCTTGAAACAGTCGCCAACGTCGAAGGGCGTGGCAATCGCTCTGGGATAATCGCCGTGCCCAGCTCCGAGCATCTGCCACAGGTCGCCTTGCTCGGTCTTGGTCGGCACACCGGTCGATGGGCCGGCGCGTTGCACGTCGATTACCACGACGGGCGTCTCGATCATGGCCGACATGCCCAGTCCCTCAGTCATGAGGGCGAAGCCGCCGCCTGAGGTGGCGCACATCGCGCGGCACCCGGTGTGCGCGGCGCCGATGGCCATGTTGATCACGCCAATCTCGTCTTCCACCTGGCGCACCATGATCCCGGCTTTGCGCGCGTGAGTCGCCATCCAGTGCAGCACGCCCGTCGACGGGCTCATGGGATAAGCGCAGTAGAATCGCACTCCAGCCGCAGCGCCGCCCATCGCCAGCGCCATGTTACCTGTAATTACGGCCTTGGGATGGTCGGTCATCGGCAGCGGACGCGGGAACGGCTCGAAGTGCTCCGTAGCATACTGATACGCCGTGCGCGCCACCTCGACGTTCTCAGCCACCACAGCGTCGCCCTTTCTCTTGAACTGCTGCGTCAGCACTTCTTCCAGGGGCTGAAACCCGATCCCGACCATGTTGATCGCCGCAGCCACGGCGAGAGTGTTTTGTCCCACCTTGTTGCGGCTGTTGTGCGTTAGATCGGAAACCGGAAGCGGGCACAGCCGGACCCCGGACGCCACGGGCCCCGGTTTGATGTTGTCCCCGTTATAGATGACCGCTGCACCAGGGCCAAGCAGCCCGAGGTGGCGGTCCATCGTGTCCTGATTGAGCGGGATCAGAAGGTCGATCTTGTCGCCGGAGTTGGTGACCTCTTCCGGACCGGTGCGGATGGTCAAAAATGTGTGACCGCCCCGAATGATGGATTGGTAGGCATTGTAAGCATTCAGGTACAAGCCGCGCCGGGCAAAAATCCTGGCAAAGATGTTGCCCGGAGTGGCGACGCCTTGTCCCGCGGCGCCCCCAATGGATACCGCAAAAGTATGTTTCATCCCGCTGCCCTCCAGTCGCCTTGAATGATCTAGTGTAGCTCATGCGACATGAGCGTGGCACAGGCATTCCTGCCCGTGTGGGTTTGCGGCCAATATGGGGCAAGGCCATGCCCTGTCTGCCTGGTTGACACCTGCCCCGACTCTCCGTACGCTGAACGCAATGGAAGTCCACTTTACCTCCGAACTCGAAGCCAAACTCTCGCAGGTCGCCGCCCAGCAGGGTCGTAACGAGAACGAACTCGTGCAGGATGCACTCACTCGATACTTGGAAGATGAGAGCAGCTTCCTCGAAGCCGTGGAAAGAGGGATCGCCACCGCCGAACGCGGCGAATTCATTGAGGAAGAAGAGATGAACGCCCGCATTGAGCAAATGTTCAAGCGCTGATGCTCCTCCGCTGGACTATTCCCGCCGCGGAGGATTTAGAACACATCTAGAAGTGCCTCGATAAGCACTATCCCGCACTTAGCACAGCCAACCGTGCGGCGGATTTACGATAGCATCGCGTGCGTGAACCATTCGAACGATCTAGCTGCAGGATCGCGCAGAACCTCCCGAGTAGCTACCGATAGAAATAAGATAGAAGGCAACCATGTTTGTTTCCATTATGTTAACTAAACGTTAGAGATCCATTCTAACGTTGTTGGCGAGGGTTCCTGGTGTTAGAGTCTAGCCAACCGAGGTGTTTTCAGAACGCAATTCCAAAAGCAGCGTAAGGCGCCTCCGGATCGTATTGGCTGTCCAGTTAGAGGAGGAGACTCAGTATGTCTCGCAAAATGTCGCTTCTGATCGCCACGTCGCTCATAGCTACGAATGGCATTCTGTGTCTGGCCCAAGTCGAGCAAGGGGCCATTAACGGTGCAGTCGTGGATTCAACCGGGGCGTCAATTCCGAACGCTAAGGTTAGCGCCACGAACCAAGCCACCGGGACCGTCGCCAGAACGGAAACCACTGCTGACGGATACTACAAACTTCCCTACCTTGCGGCAGGAAAATACACCGTCGTTGTGGAAAGGGAAGGCTTTGCGGTTGACCGCGTGACTGACGTGCCGGTGCTCGTCGGACAGATCGCAACCATCAATGTAACCCTGAAGCCGGGCACCGTGCACGAGGAGGTCACGATCACGGCTAACGCCGTGATGATCGATCAGGTGAGCCCGTCGTTGGGCTACGTTACGGGTACTACGCAGATCCTGGAGCTTCCCACGGGCCGCAGCCCTTACTCCCTGTTGACCCTCTCACCAGGGGTGATTGCTACCGGCAATACTGGAACAGGTCCGATCGTGAGCGGAGGACGGTCTAATACCAGCGCCATCTTACTGGATGGGCAGGACACCCGAAACAATTCGACTCTCGACAACGCCTATACTCCTCCGCAGGAGACCGTGCAGGAAGTCCGGTTCATTACGAACAACTTTTCGGCCGAATACGGCCGTTCGGCTGGCGGAGTTCTGGTTGCCGCGGGAAAGTCCGGCAGCAATCAGTTGCACGGCAGCGCCTACGATTACCTCAGAAACGACAAGCTGAATGCCAACAGTTGGAGCAATAACCGGAACAACGTGCTTCGCGGCCGGCAGCGGCACAACGAATACGGGTTTACGCTGTCCGGCCCGGTGTACCTCCCCCACGTTTACAACGGGCGGAACAAGACCTTCTTCTTCTTCAACTGGGAACAGATAAACGATCATGGCGTCAGCACTCCCACGGCGAACGTGCCGACTGCCCTTCAAAAAACCGGCGATTTCTCGCAGACGTTCACTAACACGGGTGCTCTGATCAAGATCTACGATCCACTGACCACGGTGCCAGATCCGACCCAGAAGAGCGGCTTTGGCCGGGCGGTATTCGAAGGCAATGCAATCCCGCGCAACCGCATCGATCCGCTGATGAGGAAGATCCTCGGATATTACCCGGACCCAACGCTCGCAATCTCTCCGACGCTGCAGACCAACTGGTCCCAGAATTTCGGTATCATCACCCACCAGGACAAGTGGTTCACGCGAGTCGACCAGAATTTTGGCGATAAGAACCGGCTCTTCTTCCGGTATGGCTATCAGACTTCGCCACGGAAGAGCCCGTGCACCAACATCGCTTTTCCAGGAGAAGGAACGAATGGCGGCGGAAATCAGGAATCGATCGCCTATACATACGGGCTCAGCGACACGGAGGCCTTTACGTCGAACCTGGTGGGGGAGTTCCGGCTCGGCTATACCCGCTCAATCTTTAGACTGACGCCCCTAAGCGTGGGATTCGACATCGCGAGCCTCGGGCTGCCTTCGTATCTGAAGGCCGCGTCCACCGATGCGATTTTCCCGCGCATCAATATCACCGACTTTACAGCCATAGGTCCCGACCGTGCGTCCCACGACGTGGATGCCGAAAGCACTCCCGAAGTGCAGGCGCATTTCACGTGGCTGAAACGCGCCCACGCCATCAAGACCGGCTACGACATGCTGTTCGGCCAGTTCAACACGTTCCGTCCAGATTATCCGTCCGGCACTTTTAATTTCGGTCGGGCCTACACCCAAGGTCCCGATCCGGCCAGTGCGTCTGCCACCGCCGGCTACGGATTGGCCAGCGCGCTGCTTGGTGCGCCGGATGCAGGCCAGTTCACTATCGGGCCATCGCTGGCGCTGTTGCAGACCAGCTACAACTGGTATCTGAACGACGATTGGAAAGTAACGCGCACTTTCAGTGTGAGCCTGGGCGTTCGTTTCGAATATCAGACGCCGTTCCAAGAGCGCTACAATCATCTCGCTTATTTCGACCCTAGCGCGACGGAGCCGGTCACCGGGCTGAAGGGAGTTCTGCTCCCCACCACCAGTTCGCACCGGTACCCCAGCAACCCCAATAAGAATTGGGGGCCACGAGTGGGCTTGGCATGGACCTTCCTGCACAACACCGTGTTCCGGGCCGGATATGGGCAGTTCTTCGCTCCCGGCAGCGGCGGTATCGGCTCCAGCCCGGGCGACCTGGGCAGCGGGTCCTCGGTCTCTACAGGTATCTTTTTCGGGCAACCCCCCGCGGCGCCCAATACACCGGTTCTCGGAGCGTCGCTGGCGAATCCTTTTGTGACCGGTCTGTTGCCCTATCCAAACTCTCTGGTCGGCAACGGCATCGGGGCGATTTTCCCGTCCTGGCAGACTCCGCTGAACCATATGTGGAATGCAAATATCCAACACAGCCTCGGGAAGGATCTCCTTGTAGAGGCTGCTTACATCGGCAGCCGTGGCGAGCATATCTGGAACAACTTCACCAGCAACGCTACTCTCCCGCAATATCTGTCCCTCGGCACGCAGCTTAACAACCTGGTCGACAACCCTTTCTTCGGAAAGATCACCACCGGAAACATGAGTGCGGCGAAAGTGCGGTATGGATCTTTGCTGGTACCGTATCCGCAGTACAGTGGTGTCAGCCAGCTCCGCGCCGCGGTGGGCGATTCGATTTACCACGGCTTCACACTAAGGGCGGAGCGGGCGTTTTCAGATGGTCTGTTATTCCAAGTCTCTTTCACTGCCGCCAAGTTGATCGACAATGTGAACGAGCGGTTTCTGGGTGGCGCCAACTATATCAACCCCTATAACCTCAGCCTATCGAGGGCCATTTCGGCCGCCGATGTATCCCAGCGCCTCGTCGCAAATTATGTCTATGAGCTGCCGTTCGGGCATGGGAAGCGATTCCTGGCGCACGGGATTGCGAGCTGGATCCTCGGCAACTGGCAGACCAGTGGTATCGTTTCAGCGCAGACCGGGACGCCGATCTCCATCGGCGCGGCCTGCACTTTCGCTGGCGCGAACGGCTATGGCTGCTATGCAGACCGCCGGAAGGACGGCAACCTGCCCAGCGGACAACAGAATATGAACACGTGGTTCGACACAAACGCGTACGCCAATCCTGGGCCTTACTCGTTCGGCAGCGGCTCGCGCACGGAACCGGATCTGCGCAACCCCGGCTCCTTCAGTTTCGATTCCGTCATGAGCCGGTGGCAGCCTATCCGCGAGCGCATGCGGCTGCAATTCCGCGCCGAGTTCTACAACATCCTGAACCACCCGAACCTGGGGGGGCCAAGCACAGGCATTACGTCTTCGACTTTCGGGCAGATCACCTCGAAGAATGGCAACCGAACCATTACCATGGCTTTGCGGCTGGCATTCTAAATGGTCAGGATGTTGTGAAAAAATCAACACAGGCTAAAGCCGGTGCCACCTTTGCATCCGTGGTGGCACCGGCTTCAGACGTTCCGCCAGCTCCTCGGGGCGATTGAATTTCATAAGGACCGAGTTTCGTGCCAGTCGCGAGGGCCATCGGTGTGCGCGATTATAGCTCCGCGCAGCACCTTGCAGCCAATTCCACGACTTCGGACGATTTGTCGGCAACTCGAAGTATTCCGGGAAACCCTATATAGATTAGTACTGTGTTGTCGTTATCTATCTGGCGAGACTTCCTACTTCTGGCCCGCCCGTTCACCCGCGCTATCGTGTTGCACTAAAGAACCGGTTCCGGTTGCGAAAAGCGTGGCCGCTTGTCATATACACGGATGTTGTAGTAGCATCACCGAGACAAGTAGGAGATATGAAGAGATCGCGTCTTTCCAAAGCCGAAACCCGAATCCTGGAGCAGTTCTGGAAAATGGGGACCTGCTCCGTCCGAGAAATACTCGAGAGTTTGCCCGAGGACAAGCGCGTTGCTTACACAACGGTGCAGACACTCGTCTATAGACTCGAGGAAAAAGGCGCTGTGCGTAAAGTCAAGAAGATCGGCAACGCCCAATTATTTGAGGCAGCCATCAACCAGAGCGAGTTCCGAAGCGGGCTGGCGCGCGACCTGCTCGATTTGTTCGGTGGGTCGCCTCGCATGCTGGTCTCCAATCTGCTCGAAACGGGCACGCTCACACTGAAAGACTTGAAAGCTCTGCAGAGTGCGGCGCCCAACAGCAAGAAGAGCCGCAGGCTTGGAGGGAAAGGCCATGCATGAGTACATCGCGCGCCCTGTTTATTACGTCGGAGTCCACCTCTTCTATGCCTCGCTGGTCTGGTTCGCGGCTTGGACTTTAACTTCGATCGTCCGCGGCACCGCCACCACAAAGTATTGGATATGGGTCGCGACCTCACTTAATTTCGTCCTGCCGCTGGGCGCAGTTCTCGACAAATCCCTGGCGGCGCATCTCTCGTGGGCCAAGCCCCTGGGCGTGATCGGGGACGCCGGGCTTCGCATCGCTGATAACGCAACGATGGTCGGCGCTGTGTGGTTGCTGGGCGCATTGTTAATGGCGGGTCGACTGTGTTTGCGGATACGGGCCGACCGTCGTGATGCGCAAGGCGGTCAGAGTGCGGCTGACTCGAAGCCCAATTTCCTTGTTCAGGGTACGCCCGTCAGGTTCTCCTCTGCTCGAAACGGCCCAGCAGTGGAAGGTGTTTTGCGTCCGCACATCTGTCTCCCCGACGGGATCGACCGATTACTGACAAAATCAGAACTCAACGCCGTACTCCTCCATGAACTGACACACGCCAGAAGGCGTGACAACCTGATCCGGCTGATCCATGAAATCGGGCTTTGCTTGCTGTGGTTTCATCCACTCGCTTGGGTCACGGGCTCTCGCTTGGCCTTATACCGAGAGCTCTCCTGTGACGAGGCTGTTATTCAGAGTGGCCACGGCGAAAAGCTGGTTTCCGCGCTGGCAAAACTTGCTAATCCAGAACAACCTTTCCTGCTGCAGGCAACAGTCACGTCGTTTATGGGCCATCGTCTTGCACGGCTGGCTGCAGTGCAGCCTCGACGGACTAGCCGTCTAGCTTGTGCCCTGCTGACAGCAGCGTTCGGCGCCGTGCTCGCGGCCGGTGTTTTTGCAACGGTGTCGCACACAGCTTGTTGTTGGGTAGCTCGGACCTGATCTCCAGGAGACCGCATGAAAGCAAATACTGACCTAAGAGACGAGATAGCTCTGGCGTGTGCTTTCTCCTCTAGGATAAAACGAGGTTCGAAGCAGTCTTGGCTTGGGCTACTTGCTCTCATTCTGCTCGTGGTTCCGGGAACGAGCCTTTCCAGTCAGGGCCAGACACAGGATCAAGCTCCGCGTCCGGCGCGCGCTCGATCCGAGGAGATGTTGGACAGCTGGAACGACATCGGGAACAAACTGATCGCCATGGCCCAGGATTTCCCCGAAGACAAATACGATTTCAAGGTGCAGAAGGACGAGCGTACTTTTGCCCAGAATCTTCTCCACGCCGCCGCACTGGATTTCGTCCTGATACGCAGGGTTTCCGGATCAAACCTCGGGCCCGCCTTCGGCGAGGGCGACAATCCTTCGCGTGCCGTTTTCAAGACCAAG